>Ga0214543_1000666_pt1 | contig 59942 bp, 23 predicted proteins | sample CNSS2metaG_FD_160094 | JGI IMG/M metagenome (GOLD analysis project Ga0214543, IMG submission 160094) | Root nodule microbial communities from cowpea collected in UCLA plant growth center, Los Angeles, California, USA - CNSS2 | ecosystem: Host-associated > Plants > Roots > Nodule | place: USA...
TATTATTATTTTTTTTTTTTTTTTTTTTTTTTTTTTTTTTTTTTTTTTTTTTTTTTTTTTTTTTTTTTTTTTTTTTTTTTCTGATTCTAAGATCATGAAGTGATCACTTATTATCTTTGTTTGTTTTTTCCTCTGCATTTTAAGTTTTGTACCTTTTGTTGAATATGCAAATCTGTTTTGGTGTTTTATATGTCCCATGAAAACTTACTTATGCTTGATATGGAGAACCAAGATGGTTCTTGTGTATTGAAGTTGAATAAGTAAATAACAACATTTTTTTAAGGTGACCAGGGTAAGTGAGGGTTAAAAAAATTGAGAGATAGTATTTTCTTTAACGTGTTATTTTGTTACTTTCTCGAACTTAAAAATTTAACTCCCTTTAGACTTAATCCATTAAGAACTAAACATGTCTTTAATTAAAGATTAAATATGTTTTAATCTTTAAATTATAACATAAAATAAAATTAGATTTCTTATTTATTCCAATTTTTAATTTAATCGAATTCTAAATTAAAAAATAAATAAATGTTGTCCGATTATCTCACGAATTTAAGCTTTTAATAACGTGACAAGATAATAAAATAATTTAACGATTAGATAGAAGAAAAGTTAAAAAAAAAAATTGTGAATTTAATCTTTATTAATAATTTAAAAGATTAATTCGATAGATTTAAAATAGAAGTTTTGGGGTAGTTAAACCCCACTAATTAACAAATATTAAACAAGTTTAATATTTAGACTAACTGTAAATGACAATTCTCATAACATCACTATTTAAGTAATTTTGAAAATGTTTAATGATTAACAGTTTAATTATTAAATTGATGTATTTTAATAAAATGTAAATAATATTGCAATATTTAAGAACTACTTAATACATTTTTTAACAATTTAAAATTATTTAGGCAGTTTTTATTCTTACTAATAGTTTAAGGGTGAAATCATGGGTTACTCCACCCTAAAAATTTCAAAATTGCGTGCGAATATATAACCTCCGCCTGCACTGCGACTCTGTTCCACTCCTTCAACCAAATCAAGTTTCAATCTCTAACTTTTCTTTCTTTTTCTTCGTAACCTTGAACTTGATAAAATACAAATGTAAAGCACGTCTCTTATTGTTTCTCTGTTTTTAAAATCTCAATTCAATCACGTGAAGGAGAATATTAAATACATTTTTTTTTTTTTCAATTTGAATCCAGCCAAGGTACTGGCATCTGTTGAAGGTGATGCAGAACGATGAGAAATGATGAAGGAAGCGGAGAAGGGGCAATGGGTTCAGTGGTGGTTGAAAAAGTGGGAGGCAGATCATCGGCCACAACTTGTTTCTCAAGATATCCCCTCAAATTCTTCATACCCAAAAAGGTTTTATCTTTGATTTCACCAATCTTTGGTTCAAAAAAGGTTCATTTATATTCAAATATACTATAAACTGTCATCTGATTATGTTGGGCTTGAATTTTATATTAGTTTTTTTTTAAAATTAATTTCAATTTTAGTTGGTTCATTATGGAAATATCTTTGACAGAATATGATGGTTGACTTCTTATTTATAGTTTTTTGATTCAAGGATGATATCCGATTATTATTTGTCTGTGTAAGTTTTTTTTTTTTTGCAGGAACATTATAATTAGTCTCTTTTATATTGTTGTATAATTGAACATTGTTGAAATATTTTTTTTTGGGCTAGTTACTTTATAAAATAAGTTTTGATTAGTTTGACATTGTAATACTTGTACACATCAATACTAAATCTAAATTAAATTCTTCTTACACTCTCAGTCATCTTTTAATTAAGCTGCAGAAATTTACATGTTTGTGTTATGAAACGATCTTTATGTTTTTATCAAGTTTATATGGTTTATACTCCTTAAGTTTAAAAAACATTAATGTTTTGTAAGTTAAAAAATTAAATCTACATTCTTTTAATGTTTGGGAACTAAATTTAACATGAAAGTATAGAGAATTTGACCTCGTTTAATTGAAAGTTTGAAAGTATAAACTAAAAAAATACGTTTTCCCCTTTAAAAATCTTAGCTTGGAATGCTAAATTTGTTTCTTTCACTGATTGCTTAGGTGGGTTCTTCCAAAACTGATGCTGTATGGGTTTATGCTCTCAATTATGGGGGAGGAATTGTATCTGTAAGTTTTGTATATTTTTCATAGCCCCCTTTCACTGTCTTGGTATTATGCTTTTATTTGCATATGCTGATGGATTTGTGCTTACCTTGTGAGGTGTAGGGTGATCACATTTCATGCAAGTTTTGTGTGGGAGATTCTTGTACCATGGTGTTGACAACCCAAGGTTCCACCAAGGTTGACTAATTTATTGTTTTCCCTTGTAGATTTTTTTTTTCATTATTTTCATCCCCCAAGTTTGGTTGTCCCTCTATTTGAGCTGACTTTTGGCCAGGGTGCTTACGTCCTATCATTGTTAAACTCTACAAAAGAGAGAAACATTGTGCTAAAACCGTGTGTTTCTGGGACAGCACGAGTCTTTGTTTATATTGAGAAAAAGGGATCACTACAATAAATAGTGCAGATTTGATATCCTCTAATACAAAGATATGGTATGGAAATTAATAAAAAATGTTCCTGATTATATAAGATTAGCTCTTTATTTCTATAATTATAACAATAATGATATATTATCTCTTAAATTTATGGCTTTTGTTAGAGTGAATTCCTGTCTTTTGACTTGGCTTATGTTTATATTATTGTTATTGATAATTTTGTTCTCCTTATTTAGGTCTACAAATCCGTGGGATCTAAGTGTTCTCAGCAAATATTAGAGGTAAAAGCAGAGTATTTTTTTTTTTTTTTTTGCTTTTTTGCCTTTAAGCTCATCATTATTGAGTTAGAGGAGTCATATTACATGATGAGGACAAATGATTAGGATTGGTTGTTTTTCGCTACACAATTCCTGATGTCAATTGCAAGATTTATGGCCATGACAAGAGTGTTATACTTGTAATAGGAGTCTAATAAATGGACATTTTTATGGCATAACACATTTACTTTTCAACAAAAATGCCTTGACGAACTTGAATTTTCATGGTTAAGATTTGACTATTGGTGAGTTTATTGGTTTCATGGGCCAACTGACAACTTTTGAATTCATTGTGTAGTAGGCTAGAGTTGGAAGCAATGCACTTTTAACCATCATTCCAGATCCAGTGACATGCTTTTCCACCGCAAGATACTATCAGAAACAAGTCTTCAATGTGTCTTCAGACTCAAATTTGGTCATGGTTGATTGGATTACAAGTGGGCGCCATGAAAGTGGCGAGAAATGGGATTTTGATCTATATAAAAGCACCAATAACATTTTCTTAGAAGATGGCCAACCATTATTTCTGGATACGGTAATTGTTTTAATGCTGTTCTTGTTATGCTTGTAATATATATAGTTTGTTAGACAATTAAATGCGTATACTATTAAAGAGGGTTGTGTTGTGTGGTTACATATAGATGAATTTGAAAATATCTGATGATAACTCAGTTGCAAAAGGGGTTTCTTTCCCTTGTTATAGTTATTACTTTCAAATAATAATTCGTTCTTGAACATTTTCTTCTGTATTTTCACCTTGAGGACAACCATTGACTACCTTAATAAGAAAAATGTTTTTACATGGAATGTTGTGTTCAAGTGACATTTGAGAAGTTAAAATCTGCCATGGCCTCACTACCAGTATTGGCTGTTCTAGATTTGTCCAAGCAGTTTATTGTAGAAATGGATTCAACCAGTGTTCTCTCAAAGTCTCACTCGAGGGTGGTATTTCTTGTGTAGAAATTTCTGTGAGTTTTCTGAAATGACAATGCTTCTTGTTACGAACAGACGTTATTAGAGAAAGAAAAAAATGGACTCATACAAGAGCACATGCACAATTACCAAGTAATTGCAATGATTTTACTCTTGGGGTGAGTGGTTTATTTTGTCTTACTTTTGGATTCATACTTACTGTATTATGAATTCATTATTCATGTACTATGTGATTTTTTAGGCCAAAAATGCAGTATATTCAGAATCTTGTGCAAGATAGCGTGAAAGAGATTATGTCTAAGCAATTACTGCATCCTTCTACATCTTTGAGTCACCATCACCAAAGAGAAAAAGCTGATCATTTCCTTACGAGACCAAGCTTCATAGCTTCCTGCAGTGCCTTTGGTCCTAAGGTTTGTTTAAATTATTTCAGATTCAACCAACACTGATTGTTTATCTAAAATTGTAAAATGTTAACTTTGTGATTCATCAAGCTGTAGGATTGGCTTCTCTTGTCTCAACATAGAGGAGTCAAGTTTGAAACACTTTTATTATTGGACAAATTTCATGAGTGATTTTTGTGCAGAAAACTGGTCTTGTTGTTCGAGTGGCTGCTGAGACAACTGAATCAGTCTATAAGTTTCTACGACTTCAGCTGGCTCCAATGGAGGCAATGATAGGTGTTCCACCATACAAGACAAGTGTTATATGAAACATTCATTTTAGTTTTAATTTCAGAGCTACATGTAATAATGGAGTTCAAACTGAGATTTTTTAGTCTTGTTCTCTGATCAGCATTAAAAATATATCATTTTAAAGTTTTAAAATCAGTGGTTATTATGGTATTTTGAAGACAAAGTGGAGGAAGAACACAGAATAAACCAGAATTTAAATTCTGAAAAATCATTTCAGAATCCAAATGAGTAATAATGAACTTATATAACATTCCTTTCATTCAAGAATCTGTATTTTCAGTTATCGATCTTTTATATCAGGATCAAACTTCTTTTACTCCCCGACGATATGGCATATTAATCATGTCATGAAAAAAAATCTAATCTAATAGCAATACAGTTTAATTTAAAGACTAAATCGCGATGTATCATCAAACAGTTGTTATTCAATGAACCAATCTTTTCTCAAGTAATTATAATTAAATTTTATAACATTTTTTTTATTTGTTATTTTGATTTTATTTCAATATTTGTTTTTTAGTTTTTAATTTCATTTTTCCCAAATTAAGACTAAATTTAACATCAAATTTAACTTTTATATAAATATCAGATTTTTATTATAAGTGATATTTTTATGATATATTTTTAACAATATTAAATTTATTTAAGTTTAAATTTTACATCAAACTCTATTTATTTATTTTAAAATTTTAAAATATTTAGTTTATAACTTGTTACAAAATTATTTTAAAATTTTATATTTAAATTTATAAAATTATTATTTTTAAACCAACTTTAACATTTTTATATAAATTATTTAAAACAATTTTGTAATAAGTTAAAATAAATATATTAAAAATTGTAAAACAAAATATAAATAAAGTTTAATGTAAAATATAAATTTAAATAAACTTAATATTGTTAAAATATTTAATAAAAATATCATTATAACATTTATATAAAAGTTAAATTTGATCTCAAATTGAAGATAATGAAATTGGAAATTTTTTTAAAAATTATGGACCAAAATGCAATCAAAATAACAAATATATGGACTAAATTGAGATTCAGAGAATGACTTGACACGTGTAACCATACTAACTTGATATGTGACACAATACTGACGTGATATGTTGCATAAATAATTTTTAAAAAAATAAAAGAAAATAAAAAATTCAAAAAAATGAGAAATTGATACGTGACATATTCTTAAGGAAAACGATTGTTTGACAAAGTAAATGTTACAAAGTTTTTGACAAACTGACGTGGCATATATTAAATGATTTTTTTGAGTTAAAAAATGGGAAACTGCACGTGTGAGAGAGAAATTGAAGAAAAGGGACGTGGTTCAAAAAATGGGATTGTCTCTCACAGAACTGCTCTCGCGCTGTAGTTCATTTTTGGCCCGCTCTTAAAGCTTTTCTTGTCCACGGTGAGAGAACCATTCTTCTGCAAATTTCCATTGATTAAACTTTCTGCTGCATTTACCCAAACCCATTATTGTTGCACATCGAATTCCACCTACAAGAAAGCAGTTCGTCCCGACGGTGGTAGACGAAAACACAGCGGAACGTTCCCGACGGTGGTTGACGGAAAGCATTGAAGTTGCAGGTTAAGATTTTCGATTATAAATCAATTTGGGGTTTAGGGTTTTGATTGGAAATCATGGCTTCTTGGAGTCGAATGTATTTTTAGGGTTTAGGGTTTTCATCGGAAATTGACGTGCTCCTTATGATATTTGTGACAACTTCGTGCCTTCAACTAAAACCTCCATTATATGAAGTACCTTCAACTGATCTTGGGCAAACATCAAATGCAACATCATCAAATGATGACAATTGATAACTTATGTTTGTTTTCATGTCTGAATATTTTGACGTAGTACCATGTTTGTTTAATGTATAAATGTTTAGGATTTCAACTTTTAATTAAGTGGCAAACACTAAGTACTTATATGGCAAAATCAGTTAGTCATATTGAACAACATGTTTTCATTATTTCAGTGCGTTATTGGGTATGCATGTTGTGGGCTGCAAATAAATCACTGGATTTTGTTTTGTCTTATGACGTTGTGGCATGCTCATAATGTTCAGAAATAAGTTCCTCAAAAAAATTGAAGGATGTTTGAATGCCTAACAATGAAAACAAGGATGCAAGTTTAAATGTCAATCACAGATTTCATATATGGCAAACGCGGTGAAATGTTTTGCACAACAAGTTTTGACGGACAGGTGGGAACTTCATTTGCATTTTCTTTTCACTAAACTTTTTTATTAAAAAATCAGTACAACTTTCTTGGTGTAGGAAAGATATGGGAAGCAGATAAATTTAAAAAATTATTTAGTTTCATAAAGGATGCAGGTTTAAATGGCAATTCGAAACTACTTGAATGACAAACGTTGTACAATGTTTTGCACAAAAGGTTCTCACGGACAGGTTGCAACTTCATTGGCATTTTCTTTTCACCAATCTTTATTATTAAAAAATCAGTAGAACTTATTTTGTGTAGGAAAGATATGGAAAGCACATAAATTTAAAAAATAATTTGGTTTGACTAAGGCTGCAACTTTAAATGGCAATGACTAACTACCTATATGGCGAACACTTTAAAGATTTTTGCACAACAAGTTTTGACGGACAGTTGACAACTTCATTTGCATTTTCTTTTCACTAAACTCTATTAATAAAAAATCAATAAAACTTTTTTGGTGTGACCTATATAAATGGAAAGCACATAAAGTTCCAAAATAATTTGGTTTCATAAAGTATGCAGCTTTAAATGGCAATCAGGAACTACTTAAATGCAAACGCCCTTAAATGTTTTGCACAACAGGTTTTTACCGACAGGTGAGAACTTTATTTGCATTTTCTTTTCACCAATCTATATTATTAAAAAATAATTACAACTAATTTTGTGTAAGCAAAATATGGGAAGCACATGAAGTTCAAAAATAATTTGGTTTAACTAAGGCTGCAACTTTAAATGGCAATGACTAACTACCTATATGGCGAACACTTTAAAGATTTTTGCACAAGTTTTCACGGACATGTGGCAACTTCATTTGCATTTTCTTTTCACTAAACTTTTTTATAAAAAAAATAGTACAACTTTTTTTTGTGTAACAAACATATGGGAAGCACATAAAGTTCAAAAATTATATTGCGAAGACTAAGGCTGCAACTTTAAATGGCAATGACAAAGTACTTAAATGGCAAACGCTGTAAAGGGTTTTGCACAAATTGTCCTCAGACAGGTGCCCATTTGAATTGGAACAAAATTTAACCAGGGATACATGCCTAACTTTCTTATCCAAATATTAGTGCATAATTTATGTGCCTGGGTATGTCCTTTACACATTTTGGAAAAAAAAAATTCAAATTTTAGTTGGAGATTACAGTGGTAGACATTGACAACTTAAATGGCAAATGCAGTTATTGTTTTTGGACCAATACAGATGTACATATTTGTGACACATCAAACCTGATAAATGACACTAATTTGGTCAACACAAAGTATCTATCTTATACATAGTAAGTACTTCAACATAATATTGTAGCAAAAGCTCTAACTGATGTCCCATAACAAGGTCTTGCAATGTCATAATAACATAAATACATCAACTATTTTCTCCACAAATTTGAAAAAAACAAGTACACACATCTATTTACGAAACTTTCGTCTCTGATATGTGGCAAATGGAGTTCGAATTCTTGCACTCTTCAAACATAATCGTGGTTGATGCTTCATTCGATCATACATATTGCTTTCTTCACATATTGTGTCTTCATTATCAAACTCTGTTGCTTTTTGAACTTCATCATCATGGTCCATATCTTTACCAAAAACGGAATAACTGTGTTGACCATTGCAACAACCGTTGACATCCGCAACACCATCGCCAATTATGTCATCAAAATACTCATGACTTTGATGGGAACGCCCTCCAGATCCCTCATTAAATTCACCTGTCCTATCAACAATATGCCTTTTCAATTCCTTCAATTGAGCTTCTAGTTCATCAATGAGTTGTTCTTGTTGATCTACCGCAAGTTCTAACCCATCGTTGTCTGTCACGTCTGCCTTCTCAGCAAAACCACGACCAAAGGCTTCAAAAGCTTCTCTAACAATTACATAACCAAACTCTTTTGGTGAGGCAACTACATCAAAAACAACCTGCATACATTTCCAAAATCAAGCCAAAAATCAGTGCATGTAATAAATAAACCATGTAATAATTACAAAAACAAAAATAACTTAATTGAAAATTACCAAATTCTTATTGAAACTTCGACTGATGACAAAATCGCCCACTTTCACATTCATCCAATGCAAAACACGTGGGAATTTGGTTGACAAACATCGACCCTTTTGGGACATAAGTTATCAGTTGAAGGCACGAAGCTGTCACAGATATCACAAGGAGCACGTCAATTTCCGATGAAAACCCTAAACCCCAAAAATACATTCGACTCCAAGAAGCCATGATTTCCAATCAAAACCCTAAACCCCAAATTGATTTATAATCGAAAATCCTAACCTGCATCTTCAATGCTTTCTGTCAACCACCGTCGGGAACGTTCCGCTGTGATTTCATCTACCACCATCGGGACGAACTGCTTTCTTGTAGGTGCAATTCGATGTGCAACGATAATGGGTTTGGGTAAATGCAGCGGAAAGTTTAATCAATGGAAATTTGCAGAAGAATGATTCTCTCACCGTGGACAAGAAAAGCTTTAAGAGCGCGCCAAAAATGAACTCCAGCACGAGAGCAGTTATGTGAGAGACAATCCCATTTTTTGAACCACGTCCCTTTTCTTCAATTTCTCTCTCACACGTGCAGTTTCCCATTTTTTAACTCAAAAAAATCATTTAATATATGCCACGTTAGTTTGTCAAAAACTTTGTAACATTTACTTTGTCAAACAATCGTTTTCCTATTCTTAACCCCGTTAAACCTAATTGTTACACACATTTTAAAAAATATGGAACTAATTGAAAGTAAAAAAAAAATCTTAGAGCAAGTATTTTAACCAAACTATTACTTCTCTGTTTTCATTTCCAATTTGTTCTAAATGAGAAAAATAGAAATAACATGCTTAAGCTCGTTGATGACAAAAACTAAAACAACATGAAGAACTCAAGCCCTAATTATAAAAATTCTCCCAATTTGAAAAATTAACGTTAATTAGTCATCTGATACAATATAACACACTCTAATACAACGTGACACAGAAAAAAAAAAACAAAACACAGAAAAAAATTCAATAAAACACGAATTATGAAGATGAGGACCGTTCACAACAAATACTATGAAAATAAACGAAAAAAATATTAAAGCCTTCTTCAAAAATTAAAATAAAATCAAAGAACAAAATCAAGAATTAAATCTTATTAATGAAACGGGTACTAAAGCAAGTAAAACACTGGTTCGGTCTTACCTCACTGCCATAGTCAAATCCAATTTTTCTTTTCGTTTCGTTTCATTTCCCGCGTGTCAATGGCAGACAACAAAAAGCGCCGGCGAAAGGATTCAACCGGTGACGAGCTCCCCTTCAAGAACAAGCTGAAACCCGACGCATCGATACTGGAAACCCTAAAAGACTTCTCCACCGCATCCTCTTCCTCCTCAGTCCCCCAAACCCTAACGCTCCAGGACCTGACCCTCCCGTTCCGGTGCCGTGAAGTGGCCGATCTGTCCCTCTCTTCGGTGCAGTCCAATATCGAGTCCCTCGTCCTGAGGATCGCGCACTCCATCATCTCCGGCCAGGGCTTCTCCTTCGATGTGCCGTCGCGCTCCGCCGCCAACCAGCACTACGTGGCGGAGCTGGACCGCATCGTGCTGAAGGAAAAGTCCTCCCAACGCCCCTTCGCCAACATCTCCACCGTGCGCAAGTCCGCCATCACCGCCCGCATCCTCCAACTCATCCACCAGCTCTGCCTCAAAGGCATCCATGTCACCAAGCGTGACCTCTTCTACACCGACGTCAAACTCTTCCAAGACCAGGTATCATCTATCTATTCATAGCATCCCACTTTTCCTCCAACCAATAAATAAAGGTTAATGGTTCCATTTTTGTTGTTCTGACTTTGAAAACCTTTACTTTTCATGTCTGCATTTACAGATTTGCATCATAAAACGGAAAAATTTAATGTGCAGAACTAATTTTTGCAGATGTGTAAACTTTTGTAGAAGAATTTCTGTAGTGTTAAATTCATGATTTGACTTCTAAATGTAGTGTTAAATTCATGTACTGACTTCTAATTGTAGTGTTAAATTCATGTATTGACTTCTAAAGCATGATATTCTAAATTCTGTATAAACTGATTTTAATTTATGAAGAATCTTAGGTTAGTTTACAATTTGCTTATGCTGTCAAGTCTAACAACTGACTGTGTTCTGTGTGGATCAACAGCTACTGGCCTGTTTCAATTTAACTGGTGGTATAAAATGTTGTTAGACACAAGTGTGTTAGACATTCAAAGAGAGAATTTTGCTGCATACAGTGGTCTCAATCATTTGTAGATTGCCATCCACGGGGGTCTATTATGCAGTGTCTACTAAAAGAATTTTTTTTAATAGTTGCTAAGTCTGTGTTTCCATGACTAGAATGCTAGTTAGAAAGATGGTAAAGTAATTGTACAGTAACAGAATTAGATTGTTAAACTATACAGGTATTTAGAAAATGTAGGGATGAAAAATGGAACCTTTTTAAAATCAGGGACAAAAAAAATATCATTAACTCACAAATAAATTATCATTTAGTAATTTTTCTCGTGATATTTTTTTTTTTAAAAAAAGCAATTCAACAAATTTTTTGTTAATCAGATCCAATCGGATGCTGTTCTGGATGATGTTTCATGCATGCTGGGATGCACTAGGTCCAGCCTCAATGTTGTTGCTGCAGAGAAAGGGGTGGTGGTTGGGAGGTTGATTTTCAGTGACAATGGGGACATGATTGATTGCACTAAAATGGGGATGGGAGGGAAGGCCATTCCACCAAATATTGACCGAGTTGGGGATATGCAGAGCGATGCTTTGTTCATTCTGTTGGTGGAGAAGGATGCTGCTTATATGAGGTTGGCTGAGGATAGATTCTACAACCGCTTTCCATGTATAATTGTGACTGCAAAGGGCCAGCCAGATGTTTCCACTAGGCTCTTCTTAAGGAAGATGAAGACGGAATTGAAGCTGCCAGTGCTGGCTCTGGTTGACAGTGATCCTTACGGACTGAAGATTTTGTCGGTTTATGGGTGTGGGTCAAAGAACATGTCCTATGACAGTGCCAACTTGACTACCCCTGATATCAAGTGGCTTGGGGTTAGGCCTAGTGATTTGGACAAGTACAAGATACCTGAGCAGTGTAGGTTGCCAATGACGGACCAGGATATCAAGACCGGGAAGGACTTGTTAGAGGAGGATTTTGTGAAGAAAAATCCAGGTTGGGTTGAGGAATTGACTTTGATGGTCAAAACTAAGCAGAAGGCTGAAATACAGGCTTTGAGTACCTTTGGTTTTCAATATCTTTCAGAAGTCTATTTGCCCTTGAAGTTACAGCAGAAGGACTGGCTGTGACCTGTGAGTAATGTAATATCAAAGAATTAGAATGATGCTTAGTCATGTTTTAGCATCTCCACCCAATTTATAGTGTAACATGATGAGTTCTGTAGTATCTTCATTGAAAAGATGTTTAAAAATTATGTTTTTTCAGACTGCTTTTATAATTTTGTCTTACTGTTTCTTCTTGTTCTTGCATCACTTATCAGGGTAAGACTCAACTACTCTTGAAATGCTCGTGTTTTGTTCGAGCTAGTTCCAAATTTGTACTGGATTGGCCTCGTGCAATTGTCTTCTACCAGTACAAGGTTGTTTGCTTATGAAATTGCGGCTGAACTTTTGAGTGATCTAATAGTATCTAAGAATTGACATGGTGGTTTTGCCACTACTTGTCTCAACAGCTTGGTATCATCTCTACCCAATCTACACTTGGAACATGGATGAGTTTTAAGTATCCTAAACTGTTCCAATGTTAAGTTTGTGGTATGTTTTTTCTGATTGTGTTTACAATTTTCTGTCTTGTTTTCTTGTTCACCTATGAGTAAATGTGGTACCGAGTTTATCGAATTATAAAATTTGAGTGCTTTAGAATTGCTTGACTTTCACTTGACTTTGTTCCTTATCCAGAACTGAATGGATTGTACATGGAAAGCAGTTGTAGAATCTATCATCAAAGGCATCATGTCATCGAGCTCACGAAAATAACCATTGCACAAAATGTTTGTAATTTTAAATAAATTGTTAAGAAATCATCTTCGACAATTCCATCTATAGGAAAAGAATCCAAATAGTATATAATTTTTCAAGTGAAACCATTTTTTAACACATTCTTACTGTTTTTACTCTTACAACCACGATCAACTTAAATGATTACTGTAACAAAATATTAAGTAATCCAATTTTATATTATTATATTAAATTAATAAAGGAAGTGTCATTTTTAAAACTGTCTTTTATTAATGATTTTAATATTTTTTTTCATTTTAATTATTGGTATAATAATTAATTTTCTAGTAATAAATTTCTTTTTATTGTTGCAAAAAAATACAAGAACCTCTAATTTATCTATATTTTTAGTAATAATAATATAGTAAAATGAATCAACGAGTAATGAATTAAATGAAGTTTTTATTTTTGATTTTGTTATGAGAACAAAATGAGATTTTGTAGGCATAATTTCTCATGAATTTTTGTCTCACATCATCACATGCAATGTGACAAGTCTGTGCGCGATTGTAAGAGTTTGTAGAATGTAGTGGTACAAAAACACTCTCTGTTTATTTCTTCGATATAAGGTATTATATAGCTAATACAAAAATGCGTGACAGAACTAAGCCTAAAGAATAGGAGTATCCCGTAGAGTAAGATTTATTAAACAGAAACAAAATAACCAAGAGAATAACAAATCTACTAAAAAACGGCTTCAATAATGCGTATTATTCTTGTGTTCGCATGCTTCACCAGATTTTCACATATATAAAACTAGCATGCAATGAAAGCTTTTGGGAATCAACATTCACGATTGAGGAGTGCAGAGAACAATACTTGTTTCCATTAATCAGAGAGAGAAAGCCACAAAAGATAGTGATCCATTGCAACAACATTGGAGAAGAAGATAAAAAGAAGAGCACGTCCAAAAGGTTTGGCTAGATGTTTCTGATTGATCTGAAAACTCTTTTGGGTGATTTGGTTCGCTATCTGTTTGTTTTTTTTCCCATTAACAAACAAAGTGCAGATAAGAATGCACGACAATGACACTGCTTCAGAAAACTAACCTAGCTAGCTTCACGTATATAAATTTACATATATGGGTGTGTCTGACTCGGATCCATGTCAATGTGATCACGTTTCTTCATAAGGAAAGTTATGAAATTTCTAACATTTGAGTTTTTGGTTTGCTGCGAAAACGAATCTGAAGCCTTAGAATATATCTGGTTAATACTGCATGTGCTATCTTCTGGGCGAGGTTTTGTTTGGATCTTTGTTTTTTTTGTGTTTTGTGATTCTGGGTAGTTGAGCTTTTCTGCTATAAATTGATTAATTTTGGTTGAGAAAATGACAGGAAGTGAAGTGAAGATTGAAGGGAGATGAAGAACTCTGGTTTGGAAAGTGGAATGTTCATTGACAGTGATGAAGATGTGGAGAATCATCAGCACAAAGATGATGATGAAGATGTTGAGAATGATCAGCACAAAGATGATGATGAAGACGTGGAGAATGATCAGCACAAAGATGATGGTGAAGATGTGGAGAATGATCAGCACAAAGATGAGAATGATGGAAACGATTCGGATTATTCGAATTATTCCAATGAAAACCATTCGAAGAGGAAACCCAGCAGCTACAGCATGGCATGGCCTCAAAGTTACAGGTCAGCTTCACCTCTGTGTGCATAGTGTGTTTCGATCTGTCATGAATGAGTGTGTTCTGGCTATTCATTTGACTTTTATTTGTTTTAATTTTTCATTTCTTAAAGTCGAAGGCTTTTCTTTCAAGGAAAATTGACTAATCATCGGTTGGAAAAAGAAGAAAAAGTAAGATGTTGGAATGGAAATTCAGAATGTGTATGCTTCCCACAGGTGTTTGTTAATCCTAGAGAGAGAAAAAGTGCTTATTAAAAAAGGGTGATGGTATTAGGTTAGTCTAAGAAAATGAAAAAAAGTGAGATAAGATAGAAGAAAAATAAAAATGGAAGAAAATGAGCGAGTAATACAGCAAATAGTAAAACTCCACTGTCATCCAATTAAACATCTTAAACATATTCACAACAGGTTTCTGATTATCAATTATAGTTTTTGACATTGATTATGTGTTTCACAAAATGTTTGTGGTGGTAATTGACTATATATCAGCCAAATTAATCTGATTTTGTGTGTAAAAGTTAATATTTGCGGAGAAATGAATGCTGTGTAGCCCTTTCTTTTTATCTTTTCCCACTAAAGCGTGTTTAAAAAACCAGAAAACACCTATTTCTGTTTTGGCCAATTGCTGATACGAAATATAATGGAAAGAAATTATGGGTGTAAGCAATATGAGACTCTCCATATATCATTATCCTTGTTGAATTTAGGAAAAAGTGCAAGCACACATAGCTTAGAGTTTGTCTTTTACAAACATGTCACATCATTTTTCTACCCTCAAATAATAACTTCTGTTACAAAAGCTCTTTTGGGGAACTAATGAAAGACACAACTTAAAACATTGTTTTTTAAGAAATCAGTTTTGTGTGGACCATTTTACTGTCTGAAGTAGTAAAAAGTGATGACAGAATCAAACTTTTTGTTCATCACCCTTGCTGGTTGAATATCTATTTCTTCATTCTCTCATTTTGGCATTTTGCTTGATGAATCTGAAATGCACCAAGTTGAAGTACTTATTTTGATGCAATTAATAATGTTTCAGGCAATCCATTGATCTATATGGTAGTTCACAGCTATCTAGAGAGTCTTCCATTAGGAGAGATCCTCCCAAGGTTTCTCATGAAGTTTACATACCTGGCCAATGCACTTTTCGACAAGCTGTGCTTAATGGTGGTAAGTATACTGATATCATGGCCCGCACAACGCCAAAGGATGTTCATTTCATGAGAAAGTTGCTGGAGAAACACCAGGCGAAGCAGCAGGCGGGAAAGGCTGGAGTGAGCGGCTCTGGGATGACCCATTGAGGCGGCGTACCGCGGAAGGCGTGTCGACCGGGGTTGCTGGCGAGGCGGCTGCTAATCCAGTCCAGGTTCTCAACATCCCTCCCACCACCACTACTGTATTCACTTCCGATCGTGAGGATGCCACTCGGAGGAAGAAAGGCAAATAGAGACATCGTGAGCCCTCCCCTTTTGCCCACTTTCCCAAACGAGGTCGCCGGGACCGCAGACGGTGTTTTTGGAACCGACCTCTGCATGGGCAATAATAATGCTTCACAAGGGGAAGTTGATACACATGCGGGATCTGCAGGCGGAGGAGCATGCCGAAGATCAAAGACTTTCTCCTTCTGCCGATCAAGAGAACATTGCTCGAGCTACCTCTGACCCTGATGATCCTTAGTTTTTTGTTTCGTCCTTCGTTTTGTTAGGAGTTAATAATGTTTTGCTTTTTTATGACATCATGGGTTAATCTCGTACGATCGGTATAGTTAGGCTTTTGTAATTGATTTTTGGGTGGAATTGAAGTGAATGCACACATTGTTTGAAAATATTGACAGCATTGACTCTTCTTCCTACTGTGAGGCTTCGTGATCCACGTATTCTCAGTACAAGCTTTATCCTATCTCTTTCTTTCCTTTTCTTCTGCAACAAAATATTATCTCAGTACATATATTATTGTACTTGAGTACTTAAACATTAATCAATCATTGAGAATGGTTTTGGTGGACTTATGATAGGAAATGCTTAAAAATGAAGATTTGGAAGCACCTGTTATAAGCTTTTTAAGATGTTATTGCAGCTTGTGGAGTTAATGCAACGGTTGTAGTGTGGTTGTATGCTTGATCTGGGTTTGCTTGGTAGACGAAGCTGCCATTGATCATATAGCCAAGGAACAACAACATTGAATCTTGCAACTTCTATAAAGAATTTCTTCAAATGAATGTTAAAAATATTTTTTATTTTTATCTTCGTATCTTATAATTTAATATTACCGTCAACAAAATGATATAACTATTACTTTCATCTTTTCGCTTCTAATTTGTCAGTGAACTCATGTTCTCAAATTTTCAACTCACGGTCAACTCATTCTTAGAGAGGAAAGAAAGAGTTCATCAGCAAGTTAAAAAATATTAGAAATGAAAGGAATGAACTGATGAGTTAGTTAGAAATGAAAAAATATATATATAATATGGTCAAGCCATCATTAAAATGATTTTTTTAATAAAAAATCAATTAAAAATATCCAAATTTACAAATACTTAAATTTACGTCATCTTTGTATGACCATTAGGCCATAAAATGCATAAGTCTTTTTAAAATAACAATATTTTCATCAACATGTACAAATCTTTTTACATGGATTTACATTAACATCTATCCTCTAAGCTTTCTGTAAAGTTGAAATAAGTTGTTCTATTCCTAGTTGAACAAAGTCTACAGTTGGAAGATGAAGACCTTGAGCATATTCATCTTCAGTAAAGTCTAATTTCTTCAGTGTTCTTTTGTAATTCGTAGCAGCTGATATTGGGTGAACTCTCGCAATTGAAACCTGTAAAAAAAAAAAAAAAAGAACTAAGTAAAAAGTAGATGCATGAATTCGTGATGGTTACAGAAATTTCAATACTAGTAAAATGTAAGAAAACAACAGATTTTAACAATATTAATGCAAAAGGAATGACCTGGTTTTGCAGAACTTTTTTTGAAAGTATTGAAAAGGGCGTTAGAATAAATTTGTTATTTGGTCAATATCCTTCAACACTCTCCTACCCTTCATCCCTTTAGCATCATATAGTTAAAATTTGGTATTCTTAAGTTTTTTGAGCAGTAAAGGTTCTTCATGGATTTCTAGTCATTATAGTCAAATTGTGTTTGAAGTTGCTAAGGAACTTACACAATGTCTATCCCCAAGTTCAAACATCCAAAATCTCCACTGTGTCATAACCTTCCCATTCACTTTAGCTGATATATTAGTCCAACTTGTGTGAGAAAACTCCACTTCATTCAACCCTTCAGTCAGTCCACTTCCTATAGCTTTAACATATGCTTCTTTTAGGCTCCAATACCTGCAAAGTAAATACACATTTGACTTTCAACAATGGCCTATCTTCAGTTCAAAAAACCATGTTACATTACAAAGAATGACTAGTTTGACAAATAAAAATACATTATCAGATCTGATACTACCACATTAATATATAAACGAAACAATTTCAGAGACCATATTATGCTCTGCGTTATACAGAAACACAATTTCTTTGCCAAATTGTGTTATACTGATAACAATAAATTGTACAGAAGCATAAAGTCACAGGTTAAAGTTGTTGGACATTTGGCATTGAATGTTAGCTGATGTCGTTTGTTAAGATGCTTTCACTTAAAGAGTGCAGTGACAGTCTTAAAAGTGTCCACCAAGCAATTTGTTATTCATATATTTGATGGTTTTGTCCTAAAAATGACATTTCAGTCAGAGAGGAAGGTGTTATGATAAACTTTTAAGTGATTTTTAACTCTTAGAAGTACCAAAACAATAATAAATCAAAATTACTAGAAATTATTCCAATTGAACTACTCCTAGACAGTTAACAAAAATGGACAGGTAAAGATAATATAACATATCATACCTGTAAAATTCAATTAATACATCATCATCAGAAGTGCCAGCCGAGACTATGTTATTCCATTCCAAACATGAAAAGTATGATGAGAAGAGTTGAATGAATCCTGTAATTGTTTCTCTCTGTGGAACATCATAGGAGACAATGTCTACCCCCACAAGACATACAGGTTCAGATGCTATGGCCACATAGTCACCATGATGTGATACATTGAAATTAAAATTTGGGAATCGAAGACCATCATAATCCTGAAAGGAAAGAAGATATAAATAAATAAATAAGCTACCACAATAATAAGATAACATGAATACATGATTTAGGAAACAACATTGAGTTTCTTATTCAACACACACATATACATAACAAACATTGGTTGCAACTAAACTACTCTATGCATAACATGATTCTACTATATTGCTATAACAAACCCTTAAAGTTATTTGTATCATGCATTTACTTTGGCTAGGTCCATAACATATCATCATTAGTCATCTTTGATTGTTCTAGGGAATGCTCATACCAAATAGGGTTTGCCTTCCAAAGTTCGTTTTATGACAATGTCAGGAAATGGGATTTGGAACACATCATGAACAAGAACGTACTGAAGCATGCGGCTGACAAGTGCACGTTTTCTGTCTTCCAATTTAACAAACCTACCAATACACAACAACTAGATCACTCAATGGATTCATCAAAACCCTTTTGTACAAGTTTCTGAACTTAAAAAGAAAAAAGGCTACCTAAAAAGTCAAAATCACTTGATTTCACCTCAAGTGGGTGCCAAAACTTCATCTTCGTATACAGAAAAAGGAAAAAAAAATCTTTTATTCAATTTGGGGGACCCTTGTGGATACACTTGAAAATAAGATTGAAAGGGAAACAAAGAAGGAAACACAAATTTTTAATTTTTCAATTTTCATCTCTAAATCCTAATTCTCAAACTTATTCTTTAGACTTAATCGCTCGAGCTGATACAAAAGCATTGTTCATATAACAAAAAGTGGTTATGAATTTGAAACAGAGGGGTGGAAATTAGAATGATTCAGACATAGATAAAGACAGAGAGAGAACCTGGTAACAGAGGAGTGTTCGTGGGACGGAAGTAGGGAGAGAGCGAAGGAGAAGTGAGAGGGGAGTGGATCCCACTCTGATAATTTCACCACCCATCTCCTCACGCCTTCCTCCATTCTTAACCAAACACCACTACATATTGGCCATTTCTGGTTGCACCTCCCTTTTTTCTTCCTGCACCCCCACAAAACCCTAAGGAAATTGCAACAGAGAAAGAGAGGGAGAGGGTGGTTACTAGGAATGAAAACCCCTTTCTCCAATTGGCCGTGTCCGGCGTCGGGGTGCAGCCTTAACGGAGGTGGTTAGGTCACGCTGGAAATGGGAACGATGATGAGGAGCTGCAGGCTTCGGTGGCCTCTCGCCGGAATCGAAGATGGTGGAGGCTTCGTCGGCGATGCTGAGGTCCAGAATCACCAAAATCATGTCCCGTTCCGGTTGAAATTTTTGTAATAAAAAGTGACAAAGGATAAAATAAGGAAGAATGGGGCGTGAAGAATGATGAAGTCAGGATCATGTACCGGATTCACTGTTCCGGAATATTTTTTCTAAGCATTCGGGAATAGACCTATCCGAAATATATTAAATAAAATTTAGGTTTAATACATATTAAATAATCTGGTCTTTCAGTATTTAAAGTTTTAATTTGATTATGATTTTTATAAAATTAATGTAATTTAATTTTTAAGTAAATTAATGATTTTTTATTAAAATTGATTATATAATATTCATCGTATCAATAAGTTATTCTTATTAATAATTTTACTTTTGATGAACAAATCTTTGATCATTTTAAAAATGTAACAAAAAAAAAACAAATTCCATTATTATTTAAAAAATGAGACCAGATTGAATTGAAACATGAAAAAACTAAAAAACTAATCTGATATTTAAAAAAAAAAAAAAACAAATACAAAAAGTACAATTAAACCGATCAACCTAAAATTTAAGAAGATTTCATATGACATATATAAATAAGGTAAAAAAATAACTATAATTTATTTTAGTGATATATTTCTTCAGGTTCCATATATTTCATAATATATAAAAGTATATTCAATTTATTATATGATGTGTTTCGGGCGTAGGAACCAAACACCTACTTCTAATACTCAAATTATCTTTGAGTCCTTTGTACGATGTCTTTCTTAGTAAGTTTATATAGTTCTTTCTCTTGTTTAGCGTCTTCTCTCCTCCCGTTTGGCTGGTCGGGCGATCGGGGTACCTGTCTAAAGGCTCCGATGGTTAAGTCAGTTTAAGACCGATCGGTAGGTAGCAGTAAATGCTATAATAAAATGCGAGTTGAAGGTCCTTACCAACATACCTTGGGCCTCTATTTATAGTTTTTGGTATGGGCCTGTGATTATGGTTTCTTAATCATGGCCCAATTGCATTTTAAACCTGATTACTGACTTGTATTTACTTTAATCAACCTTTTACCTGCTGATCCAGGTTTTGGTGTGGCCGCGCGACCGATGGGTCGTGCGTCCTGTCGGTTGTCTTCATAAATGAGGGTTCGCCTGACCGATGGGCGTTGGTCTGCCTGACCGATGGTCCGGCGGTAGGTCATACTGTACACAAGCCCCCAAGCCTTGAGCAATGTTAGAGACGAAGCGAAAAGGGTTTATCAAAAAGCCCGATCGGGACACTGTGAAATGATAGGATTCTTTGTTGATGACGATCAGCTTACGTGTTTGCCTCACTTTGGTTATTTATTTGTTAATCAGCTCAGGTTGGGATGTTCATTTTGACAGCACGTGTCACTTATACCCTATCGGGGTTCCGTTTGACCGCTTGGGCAGTGCTGTTCAAACGGGGCTTTCGAGAAAGCTCGCCCCTTGATCGAACAAGCTTGGTTCGGGTTCCGTAGGGATCCTCGGTCGGTCGGTCGTCATTGAAAAACTATTTTTAGCTAAGTTATTGTAAAGCCTTGTAGGGGCATTCGTTTTGACAGCGTGTGTCACTTATACCCTATCGGAGTTTTGTTGACCGCTTCGGTCGGTCGGCCGTCATTGAAAAGCTATTTTTCGCTCTAAGTTATTGTAAAGCCCTGTAGGGACGTTCGTTTTGACAGCGCGTGTTACTTATACCCTATCGGGGTTTCGTTCGACCGCTTCGATCGGTCGGCCGTCATTGAAAAGCTGTTTTTACCTAAGTTATTGTAAAGCCCTGTAGGGGCGTTTGTTTTGACAGCGCGTGTCACTTATACCCGATCGGGGTTTCGTTTCACCGCTTCAGTCAGTGCTGTTCGACGGGGCTTTCGAGGAAGCTCACCCTTTGATCGAACATGCTTAGTTCGGGTCCTGAGGGAGCCCCGGTCCGTCGGCCTTGTTAGGAATCCAAGTGTGAGTCTAAGTCCCACATTGACCAGAAATGAGAAAGTAGAGCACTATATAAGAATAAAGACCCATAAACCTATTGCCTTAAGGTTTTGGGTTGAGAGTTGTGTTAGAGTCTTATGTGGTTAGGCTTAGGTCTCATTGGTGTTTGTTATCTCCCTAGTGATACCCCCTCCTTATAAACCTAAGATGCCTATCGTGTAAGTGATGATCGAGACAAGAGAAACACCCTTTTTTTATTGATGCAAATCTTTATCGTTGCACCCTATTGGGGTTTCGTTTGACCGCTTAGGTCGGTGCTGTTCGAATGGGGCTTTCGAGGAAGCTCACCCTTTGATCGAACAGGCTTAGTTCGGGTCCCGTAGGGAGCCCCGGTCGGTCGGTCAGCCTCTCGTGTAAGTGATGATCGAGACAGGAGAAACACCCTTTTTTATTGATGCAAATCTTTACCGTTGACCCTATCGGGGTTTCGTTTGACCGCTTAGGTCGGTGCTGTTTGAACGGGGTTTTCGAGGAAGCTCACCCTTTGATCGAAAGAGCTTAGTTCGGGTCCCGTAGGGAACCCCGGTCGGTTGGTCGGCCATTCCTCTTTCGTTTGTGTTACTCGTCTGGTTTCTAGTGGTCACCATGAGGGTGTAAGGTTTATACATGACTACTCGACCCCACAGTGGGCACCAAAATGTTTCGGGTGTAGGGACCAAGCACCTACTCCCAACACTCAAATTACCCTCGAGTCCTTTGTCTGACGTCCTCCTTAGTGAGCTTATATAGTTCTTTCTTTTGCTTAGCGTCTTCTCTCCTCCCGTTCGGCTGGTCGGGCGATCGGGGTACCTATCTGAAAGGCTCTGATGCTTAAGTCAGTTTAAGACCGATCGGTAGGTAGCAGTAAATGTTGTAATAAAATGCGAGTTAAAGGTTCTTACCAACATACCTTAGGCCTCTATTTATAGTTTTTGGTATGAACCTGTGATTAGGGTTTCTTAATCATGGTCCAGTTGCGTTTTAAACCTGATTACTGACTTGTATTTACTTTAATCAACCTTTTACCTGCTGATCCAGGTTTTGGTGTGGTCGCCCGACCAATGGGTCGTGCATCCTGTCAGTTGTCTTCATTAATGAGGGTCCGCATGACCGATGGTCCGGCGGTAGGCCATACTATACATGATGGATTACAATATTTTAATAATATAATTAATTATGCTTATATATCAAACATTTTTTCCCTAAAACATAATTCTCCAATATAATTTTGATATATATATTTTGCCATACATAGATTCATACACAGTAAGGTAACTAGGTATACAAAATTCTATATTTTGAACTCTTATTTTATAAATAATTTTCCTACCATTCAAATTATTTCTATCCATTAGAGCTTCATAATAAGAATTAGGTCAAACATAAATATGTACAAAAATTACTATCACGATGGCACAAACTAATCCGAAGTTTTAGACTACAAGAGCAAGTATAATGGTTGAACTAGATCAAAGAAAACAAATCATGTCACCGATCTCAATTAATTTCAATCATACAATATAATTATCAAATGACATATCGATAAAACTATTATAATATAATATAAGAAAAAATACTAAAAAAATTATTTTATTATTTATTTATTTTTATTTATTGACAAATATTTTAAAAGTTAATTTTTTAATTATTTGACATTTTTAATTTCCCTTTTATTTATATTTATATGGGTATATGAAAATTATTTTAATTTTAATTTATATTTATTTTGTTGTAACATGTACACAAATTTATTTTATTTTACTTTGTTATCCATTTATTTTATTTTTAAACTAATTTGTTTATACTATATTTTTTATAATTTATAATTAATTGGTCATTTAATAAATTATTAAAAAGTAATTTATATTTAAATTATAATTTTTTTATACTATTCTTTTCATTTTTTTATTATTTACACTCATATAAAAATTGTCTCTCTAAAAAACTATTTTACTTTTTTATCCCTTTAATTTGTTTTTAATTTTATTTATCATGAAAATAGCAATATATTTCACCTCTAATATTTAATATGTTATAAATTATCATTTTAGTTCTTAAATAGAACTATTACTTTATCAAATTTAAAATTTTTATATCAATCTTCAAAATATCAATTATATATAAAGTTGAAATTATTTTGTTAATCAATTTAATCAACGATGTGCATTTCTAAAAATCTTGATAAAAATTTGTTGATTTTTAAAATAAATAAATAAATATTTTTTAATGTGTATCCTTAAACACAATTTAATCATTATTAGAAAAATATTAATATATTTTGAATATATTTATTATTAAAGAATAACTTATATTTAAAATATTAACTTTTTCGTTCTATACTATTTTTTTCATTTTTAATTTAATATTTTATAATTTCAAATTACTTGGTGATTTAAATTTTTTTTAATGATTAACTTATATTTAAAGTTTTAATTCTTTTTTTAACTTATAAATTTTAGATCAATATGTTTATACACTAATTAGATTAGTATAACAAAAAATATTAGACAAGTCTAGCAATATACATTAAACGAGTCTGTCCATATATGAATTAGATGAGTATAGAAAAAAATAACATTAGACGAGTCATTTCATTCATTGATTAAACAAATATATAAAAAATATACTAAACAAGTCCATCGATGCAATGATTAAACAAGTATAACAATATATACATTAAACGAGTTTGTCCATACAATTAATAGACAAGTATAACAAACAAGTAACATTAAATGAGACATTTCATACATTAACTACACGAATCTAGAAATACTCATTAGTGGAGTCTGTCCAAACACTTATTAGACGAGTCTATCAACAACATGCACAGATAAGATGTCCTTATCAATATTTATTAGACAAGTATATTTATACAAAAAATAGAAAAGTCTATTAATACAATATGATTATGAGTTTGTCCATTTACTAATTGGACAAGTCTTGTAATACACTTTAGACAAATTTAAAAAACATTAATCAAACAACTTTGTCCATATCCTAATTGAACGAGTTCAGAAAAAATCATTAGATGATTCATTTTATACGTTAATTAGATGAGTTGTCAATGAACTAATCAAATCCATCTAGTATTACACATTAGACAAACCATTCATATATTGATTGGTCGGGTCTAACAATACATATATTGATTCATCGATTAGGATGGATGTTTCAATATACATTAGATAAGTCTATTCATACACTAATTGTACGAGTTTAGCAATACAAAATATACGAGTTTATCCATGCAATAATTAGACAAGTATTTTCTGCATAAAACATAAAACAAGTCATTCAATGTATTAAAATATATTAATTAGAAGAGTCTAAGAATATGCATTAGGCTAGTCTTTCTATACACTAATTAGATGAGTCTTGCAATACACGTTAGATGAGTTTGTCCATACACTGATTAAATGAGTATAGCAATATAAATTACACGAGTCTTTTTATAAACATATTATACGAGTCTATTAATATACATTAGACAATTCTATTCATTCTCATATTAGACGTGTCTTGCAATACATATTAGATAATTTTATCCATACACATTAGATGAGTGTGTCCGTACATTGATTAAACGAGTCTAACATAATATACTAGACGAATATGTCCATGCATTGATTATACGAATTTGGTAATACACATTACACCAATATGTATATATTCTGATTTATATTTATAACAAATATACTTTACGTATTTTTGCATAATATATCCTTTGTATTTTTTATAGAGTTTACTCTAATTTTTTCACATGTTATATTTTTTTTATAATTTTATAAAGTCTACTCTTTATATATTTATTTATATATATATATATATATATATATATATATATATATATATATATATATATATATATATATATATAATCAAGGCTCGGGTTTAAAATTAGCTTTGTTAATAAATATGAAGATAATCCCCTAAATAAAGGTAGGTGAAAAAGATTTCCTTTAGAAACATGTCTTCCATAATAACTTTCTCGTTAAATTATTGACATTTTCCTTTTTAATATAACAAAATTACAATATTGATATATTAACTTTAAGCATATTAGCTCTCTTTGAAAGCCATCCATCAGTATATAATTAACACGAATAAGTTTATTAAAAAATAATATTAATATACAATTAACTTTAGAAAAATCATTAACAATTTTAAAGTTGCCAAAAAAAAAAACAAAAGTTAAATAGCTTTCTTCAAAACAAAGGGTAAAAAAGGTTATCCAATGTTATTTGCATATTCAATTACTTCAGCAATTAATTATGCTCTAATGAAATTAAAGATTTTGAACTATAATTCTTTTGAGTTAAATATCTTTTTCCCAAACTATTATAAAATTACTGTATTTGGTCCTAAACTAAATTATAATATATTTAATATTTTGTTTTTGTAAAAAGTCAACGTAAAACATTATCATCAACAAATTACATGTGAATTGTTTCTCGCATAGTAATTACCAACTTTAAGATGTTTTACATTGATTTTGGTTTTTTTTAATAATAGTTTGGGGACTATTTATAACATATTTAACTCTTTATCATATTATATTTAAAACGAAATTCATTAATATATATTACACTGAAGCAATTATATAATCATAAATATATATATATATATATATATATATATATATATATATATATATTTATATATATTTATAGATAAGAGTTAAATACCAATTATTTTAAATATAGTTTTGTGTGATAACTTTTGAGTTAAAATTTTAAACAAATTTAGTCTCTATCTTTAAAAAAACGTAAATTTAGTTCTTTTAATTAAATTTTGTTAAATTTATTTGATGTTTCAAATACATTTTATTGTAATATTTGAATTGTTGACTTCGTTTGATACGTTTCCGCTTTGACAAAGTCACGCATTTATAAAATTAGAGACTAAATTGACCAAAATTTCAAAAAAAGACTAATTTCAAATTTTACTGACAATTAATAGATCAAAAATATATTTAACCCTAAAAATAAATAAATTAAATATGTAAATTAAATAACACAAGAAAGTAAAAGAAACACCATGGGTTTCAAATAATTATTAAATTAAATATTAAAAATAATAGGAAAAAGAAGCAAACAAAGAAATCGTTGAAATTGTTGTAATCATCATGTATACATGTGGAGATAAAGTAGGCTTAGTGATAAAGTTAGAAGGAAGATAATAAAGGTTATAGGTTTAACTCTCCCACACGACCAGTTTTAGGATAAAAAGTAAGTAAAACATTTCCTTTAGATCCCGAAAGAAAAGAAAGCCTCAAACAAATTTGTTTTTACTATTAATATTTATCTATTAAATTAATTATAAAATTATATTTATAAAACTATTAATTAGATTACAATTTAGTGTTTAGGTGAATAATAGATTAATTGGAGCATAATTGAAAGTTGGATTTGATGTAGAAAGATAATTCAAGCTTAGAAAAGGAAAAAAAAAAAACTTATTATCGAGTTGAGAAGAACAATAATTTTTTTTAATTATTGTTATTAATGATTAATCTTAAAAGAAATTCTACACGTTTGTAAAAAAAAGTTTAGAATTGAGAAGGAGTAAGAGGCCTGAGACTTCAAGATACTAAAAGTCTACCATCGAGATTGTTTTCTTGACAACTAGAACAATGTTTTATTGTTTTAGTTCATTTATTTTTTATAAAAATAAATAAGAAATTATTTAAAATTGATTACTACACTTCAAAGTAGATTTGAATCATTTGAAATATATGAAGATATTTTTTTTTTTATTTTGAGTTAAAAAATTAAAGTCACTAGATTGTATGTTTTTTAAAAAAGGTATAATTATTGATTTGGTCCCCCAGTTTTTTTACTTTGTTCAATTTGGTTTCCCAATTTTTGAAATGTTCAATTTGGTACCAAATAAGAATACCAAATTGAACATTCCAAAAATTTGGAGACCAAATTGAACCTTCCAAAAATTTAGAGACCAAATTGAACATTCCAAAAATTTAGAGACCAAATTGAACAAACTCAAAAAATTGGGGGACCAAATCAATAATTATACCTTTAAAGAAAAATGTTTAAATTTTGAAAAATTTAAAACATGATAATTTGTTGGACATTAATGAATTTGACTTATTTTCATATTTAAATATCTTAAGGAAAATTATAAATTGGAGAAATGATAAACCAATTGACATTCTTAACTATATAAAAATAATATATTCTTTATTTAGATGCATATATAATTCGTAGGATAATGTTAATAATTTCAGTGTTAGTTAATTCAGTCAAAATGAATTTTTTTAAGTTAAAGACAATAAAAACTTATTTAAGACTAACAATATATCAAACAAGATTAAATGGATTAAACTTAATATCTTAAAAAAAGAGATATTAAATAAAATTAATTATGACAATTGAATAAATAATTTTACATAAAAAAAACTCAAAAAATAAATTTTAATAAAATGTATCATTTTTCCAATTTACTTTAAATCTTCTGACCTCTTGAGTCCTCCTGATAATAATTACAAAAAAACGTTTGGAGTTTAAAGTTTAGAAATTAAAATTTTGAAATTTCAACCTTTATTATAAAATACCGAGTATCAAACAATTATATTCCTTGAGTCATGTTACACTTTGTTTTGTCTCAGATGATAAGCATATACCTTCTATTTTGGTTGCACAGAAGAATTCCATCAAGAGTGAGCTTTCTGAGTTGAAGATCAAGAACCCTAACATGAGCCCATGGTAAATCATCATATTCCCTTTTTATAAATTCAGAAATTGCCTCCTCACTAGATCCACTCTCCTCATTCAACTCCTCTATTGCCCTTTTTATCATCTGCAACATCACAAAAAATAAAAAAATAAAAAATAAAATGAATTTTTATCTCTAAAATAACATTTTATTTTACACAATGACATCTGATAATGACATTGACACGTGGCATTGCAATGTCACATGACACTAACAATGTCACGTGTCAAAAACAGAGTCCTGAGACATGGCATTTTTATTATTTTTTTAAAAAAATTTAAAAAAATAAAAAAAATCACATACTGACACGTGATACATCGTTGACCGCGTTAGTCAACTCCGTCTGAAAGGAACCTCACTGAAACACTTTTTCAAAAATTGGGATGCAATTGATATTTTTTTTTGAAACGGATAACAAATTGACACACTTCTACTAAAGTGGGTACCATACAAATAATTAAATAATAAAAACAAAATTGAGCATACCACTGCATATGGAGGGTGATTAGGGGTATGAAAGGATTTGAAAACTTGTTGAATACGATCTTCAACAAACGAAGCATGGTGTGAGTTAATGGAGATTGAAGGATTTTGTGCACCAAGCCTACACAATACAGAGTTCTTCAACTTCTTTCTTACCAATTCTTCTTTCGATTTTTCTTCAGCCATCTTCGTTAATACTTGTGTTTCAACTTTACAACTTTTCTTATTTATAAGAAAGGTAAATTTCCAAACAAAATCATAGTATTTAATGTTGATAAAATCTTTTGTCCTTCATATCATTTATATTATCATACTATTTTTACGGTCAGATTGTGATATAAAATCTTAATTCCTATCATTATTATGATATTTCTACGATAACAAATTATAATATGAAATGTTAACTTATCTTTTTGTAGATCTTATTATATCATATTATTTTTAAGATTTTATGATATTTTTATTTTCGCATAAGGGTCTTATAAGACGATTTATTTAATAATGTTTTTGGTTGATGAATTTATCTGAGGGTTTAAGATAAAAAGATATCTTTTTTGTTTTTTATACAAAATCTTAAATTTTATTTTATATGATTACGTTCTTTAAAATGGATGAGAGAGATAGTAATTCAAAAACGTTTAAAATTTAATTAATTTAGTTAATAATATTAAAATTGTCAAATCAATTTAATATAATTTGTATTGTTATTTTAAAGATAGTTGAGGGAGATTTCGGTAACTAACCGTGTTCTCAAATCAAGAAAGAAAAATCTTACATAATTAAATTTTAATAGTTATCACTGTTTTGTTACCAAACGAACGTGTTATCAATTAAAGATATTTTAGACAGAAGAATAATTTGATATATGAGACAGTTACAAACGAATGACAGAAATAACTCTTTGAAAACAAACCTTCTAATAGAAATGAATGGATGTAATTAATGTTATCAATAAATATGTTTCTATTTTTTAGTCTATATTTTGTGTTTAATAATTAATATTTGCTTTAACAATTAATTAATGTTATTAATAGTATTTTCTTATGAGATTCCGAAAAACCGTTACAAAAGATTAATGTGTGAAACCGAAAACCCATATGCTTTCATTCTTTTCTTTTTATTGTTTGTATGTATATATTTATCTCTCTCTCTATGTATATATATATATATATATATATATATATATATATATATATATATATATATATATTAATTCAAATTTATTTGGAATAATCTCTTATACTTTTCTAAAATCGTTGTGTATCACGTGAGACCCTAAAAATGGATTTTAAAGAGTAGTAGTAATTTTATATTGACATTCATCTATTTGATTATTAAGTACAACTTCTATCTATTTAATTATTAAGTACAACTTCTATGATTAGAGTGTAGAGATCTAGGGTAGTCGCTTTGGTCTTTTACCCTTTCTTTTTGTGTTTGTGATCTTCTCTTTGCATGTGATTATCAGTTGGTTGCATGTAGTGTTTTTATACTCTTCTTATATTTATGTTGATTAGTGATCATAAATGTATGATCTGATCAATTTTGTGTTGTTCTTGTGTATAAAAGAGTATCTTATGAGAATGATGGTCAATTTATGGTCCATGAGTTTTATAGAGAGTTAAGTTAATTATAGCTAATGAATGTTTAATTAGTTTTTATTCCTCATTGTGCATTTAGAACTGTGATTGTATAATCAATTGACATGTTTGATTTGTTCTTAACTAGTGAAATGATAAGTAGGATTTTGTATACATATCGTTATGTGTTGGTGTTTTATATGATAAGCATTGTTGAATGTAGAATTTGTTTTGGTATTTCTAATTTGATATTTGGTATGAAATGAGAATTGAAGTTGGGAATCTTATGATATTGGCTCAGATAAATGGTTGTAACATGTTTTAGAGCAATTGTGAGAAGTATGAAATTTATTTTGTCTTTGTGAGAACTATGAATTCAATAAATTTGAAACTCCTTAAGAACCTGAAAATTTTAAAGTATTATGAGGTTTGCTAATTAGGAATTAATTCAAAAAGTATCAAATTACTCAATCAAAGCTCAAAGAGAGAGTTTAGACATTTGATACACTGTCATGCATCAATGTCACGTTAGGCGACGCCAAAGTTAGAGAGATTAGTGACTTTGTGCCGTTGGACGCCTAGGGTCGTTGCATGCAAATGTGCTCTCATGAGGCGCACACTAGGCTGGCTGAGCATTGAAGTGTAGTGTTGGACGTCATCTAGTTGGCACTCGGCAAAAAAAAAGTAATCTTGAGAAATTTTTAAGGGTAATGTGATAGAGGACTATCCAATACAAAGGTGTAAGAATCTTCAGATGACATGAAGTTGAGAACAACTCCGCTTTAGGAAAAATAGTATGATAAAGGACTATCTCCTAAATATATACAAGAAGAACTTGAGGAATAACTTTTAGCATTAAAAAGACATGAGACATGAAGATTATACAATTAAAGAATAATTAGAATAATTTATATAATTAAATTTAATTATATAAATGATCTAGCTTATCCTTTTTATATTATTTTATCTTTTGATATTTTTGGTATCTTTGATATCTTTAATATCTTTGATATCTTTGATGCCTTTTGATATTTTGGATATTTTTTTTATATTTTTCCATTTTTATCTTTTATCTTTTATATTCTATCTTTTATCATTAAAGACCTATATCAATCATTAATAAAGTTATTTTATTAAAGAGAAAGGATTCTCTTGGTTATTGGCTTAGGCCTAAAGGTTCTTATCAAAGATTAGAATCTTTGTGGCGAATCTTCTTGGACTTATCAAAGACTGGGATCTTTGTGGCTCAATATTATTTGGTTCTTATGAAAGACATGGGTCTTTGTGGCGAACCTTCGTTATAGTTGTCAATCTTGATCGTGACGTCTTGACTTATCAATCATGGATTGGATTGTGGCGTCTAGACTTATCTATCTTTGATTAGATTCTTATCAAAGAGGAAACTCTTTATGGAGAATCTTTCTTTGCTTATCAATATGCTAGATTGTGGCGCATTCCATCTCTGTCTTATTCAGTGTTTTTTATAATTATAAACTAATAAACTTTGATTTATCTAGTCTAAATATTTTGTTATTTTACAGAAGAAATTCAAAGTCAGAAAAGATCAGCATCTTTCCTATAAAGATTGTATCATAATGTTTGTAACTATTTGTATGAATATGTATGAATTGTGTGGGAATGGTATGCTCATTTTCAAGGTGGATTTGACGTACAATTCTTTAGGGTATACATTGAAGTAAAGATTCAAAAATTGAGGTTATATCCTCATAGTCTACTAACCATTAAAACTCATGTAGAGAAGAATGGGGTAGATGGTGAAAGGAGCAGGAGGTCTTGGTCTAAGAACAATTTCAGAATTCTTATGATGAGGAGATGATTAACCTTGTGTGTGATAGGGAACTCATTGCCAGTGGCTCCACATAGTAATAGAGATCACCACAAGTGCATAATTTCCAACAAATCTGACGTCAATGCATGTTATCTGGATGATTGAGTCTAGATGAGTCTTTAATGTGTGATATATAAATTTGTATATGCTTGGAATATATTATGATATGTTATAACATAATTATTGATGTACGACGACTCTTTTGTAAATTAACTTACACAGATTTATTGGTTTTATTAGGTTTTTGTTTTTCTTCCTTTTGCAATGATCACTGTTTTTTATATGATATGTATAGTTTTGTGATAGTGTAGTAGCTCGTAATGTATATCTATAATTATATCTTTTGGGATAATTGTACTAATATACATATTAATATATTAAACTTGGTGAGCTATATGTCCTTATGAATATCAATTATAAAATTTGAAATATTTCCTTTTACCTTTTGAAATACTATTTTCAATCATAAAACTTGTGGAAAATTATACACAATATATTCCTATATCTTTCTATTACATATCTATTCTTGGATAGCTAAATATAGAAACTACCTATCTATTGCGGTTAATACTCAAAAATATTTGGATTGTTACAACAAGTGTATTGATTTTTAATAATAATAATAATAATAATAATAATAATAATAAATAAATAAATAGATACAAGACTCTCTGAGTATATTATTTAATATTAATATATCTTTATAAATTTTTAAGATAATATTTTTATTTGAATCTATCACTAGTGTAGAATTGCATTTTTACCTCGCCTTATAGGTCTCGGTTGGCAAGGAATCGAAGCCTATAATGACGCAGTGACAATTTTGCAATTACAGGCGTGGGAACCGATGCAGAATATGAAAAATACCTGCTGCCAAAAGGTCTTCCTGCACTAATATATTGACAATGTAGCATATTTATATTTGATTATTATAACAATTAATGAAATTTAATTCGTCAAATTTTGAAACAATATACCCATATAATTATGCCGACCAACCAAATATATTAATGAACAAAGGAATGAATGAATTATTTATTGTTTTAGTATAAAATTTGTACCAACATCAATACTCTGCCAGAAATTCCTTCCAATTCTTATACTAATTATTAGGTTTGTTGTGGTGGTCCACTTTTCCCGACACCTACACATGTTGGTCTAGGTAAATGTCACATGATCAATGCAACTAATTTATAACTAAAATTTATTAAAACTTATAAAATCAGAAAAATATTCTACTGTTATATTGAAGTTTCGCATAATTTGTATTTCTAATTTAGGAGTTAAATAAGACTCTATTAAAGATTTACTCAGAAAATAAATAAGATTGATATTTTGAGGATTGTATAAGAAATTTAAGGTAAATTTAAGTCTCGTATTGTCTTAAAATTATGAATGAAAGGTGAAATCAATTTTTTATATAAGATAGAGTTACATATCATTAATGTTATCTCTATGAATTCTTTTCAAAAATCTAACAAATAAATAATTACCGATCATATTTATTTATGATATATTTATACAAGTATTTCAAGATACTAAAGAAACTTTTAAAATGGTGTATAAAGTATTGATTATTTGTTTTGAGATAAAACCGATTAATTAGTTATTTTTTAAAACTAAAATTGTGACGTGTAGTCACTTAACCGTAAAATAAACTCAAAACATTTTGATTACTAATAGGACGAGAGTTTGTATTTTTCTTTGCTTATTATTCCCATTAACTTTTTTTCTAATGTTGGAATAACTCACTGCTAATTCTTAAAATAAAAACCATCTCAAATATATAATTAGATAAGAATTTCATCGAGTTCACGAAAATAACCATTGCACGAAATGTAAAAATCATAAATTGAAATTTTAAATAAGTTAAGAAATTACCTTCAACAATTCTCTATCTAGGAAATGAATCCAAATAGTATATAATTTCAAATGAAACCATATTGTTGTAAAAAAGTTTTGCAAAAGGCATTTATTTATCTATATTTTAATATGTTATATATGTTTTTCCTCTTCACTAAAATATTATAAAAAAAGTATGTTTCTTTTCTAAACTAAATTATAAAATATTTCATCTTTGATTTTATGAAAATAACATAAAAGATTCTTCACAATAAACTATATATTATATATGAAAATTATATTATAGATTATTCATCTAAAAAGCCATTACATATATGTCGAAGGAAATATTTTACATAAAATTCATAAATTACAGAGACTAAGCATAATTTTAGTTTAGAAAAAAAAAACTTATTTAAATCTTTTAATAATTTCATTATAAAAAGAATAAACGCCGATTAATTAATCAATCAATCGAAGTATTTATAATGATTTTGTTATTTGAGGTGAATTTTTGTCACATGCAATGGGACAAGTTTGTACACGTGCATGTCACATGCAAGACGCAAACACTATCCATAGCTATGGCCATGGAATAATGCGTATTATTCTTGTGTTCGCATGTTCCACCAGATTTTGACGTATAAAAAACTAACATACAATGCAAGTTTTTGCGAATCAACGTTCACATTGAAGAGTGCAGAGAACGAAATCTTCTGCATTAATCAGAGAGAGAAAGACACAGAAGGTAGTGATCCAATGCAACAACAACATTGGAGAAGAAGATAAAAAGAAGGACACGTTCAAAAGGTGTGGCTCCTTCTTTCTGATTGATCTGAAAACCCTTTTGCGTGATTTGGTCCGCTATGTGTTTGTTTTTATTCACATTAAACAAACAATGTGCAGATAAGAATGCACGATAATGACACTGCTTCACAAAACAAAACCTAGCTAGCTCATAATATATATGCATCTATATTTGTGTCTGACTCGGATCCATGTCACATGTGATCACGTTTCTTCATAAGGAAAGTTAAGAAATTTTAACATATAGGGTCCTACCCACGTTAACTTTCCATGTATATATGTTATTTTTGAGTTTTTGTTTTGGAACAATTGGGACAGACCCAGATTTCAAAAGCTGCGAGTTACGCTGAGGTAACGAATCAGAAGCCTGAGAATATATCTGGTTAATTCTGCATGTGCTATCTTCTGGGCGATGTTTTGTTTGTTTTGTGTTTTGTGATTCTGGGTCGATGAGTTTTTTTTGCTATAAATTGATTAATTTTGGTTGGAAAAATGACAGAAAGTGAAGTTAAGATTGAAGGGAGATGAAGAACTCTGGTTTGGATAGTGGAATGTTCATTGACAGTGATGAAGATGTGGAGAATGAACATCATAAGTATTTGAATGATGGAAACGAATCGGATTATTCGAATTATTCCATTGATAACCATTCAAGGAAACCAAGCAACTACAATATGGCATGGCCTCAAAGTTACAGGTCAGCTTCTCCTCCGTGTGCATTGTGTGTTTCAATCTGTCATGAATGAGTGCGTTTCTGGCTATTCATTTGACTTTTACTTTTTTTTATTATTCATTTCTTAAGGCGAAAATAAGGCTTTTCTTTCACGGAAAATTGACTAATCATCGGTTGGAAAAAGAAGAAAAAGAAGAATAGTAAAACTCCATTGTCATCCAAATAAACATATTCACAACAGGTTTTTGATAATCAATTATAGTTTTTTTGACATTGATTATGCGTTTCACAAAATGTTTGTGGTAATGGACTATATATATATATATATCAGCCAAATTAATCTATTTTTGTGTAAAAGAGAATATTTACAGAGAAATGAATGCTGTGTAACCCTTTTTTTAAAAAAAAATTTCGCCTAACATTTTCTCTTTACCAAGTGTTTTTAAAAAACTAGAAAACACTTATTCTTGTTTTGATTTTTGGTTGCCGATACGTAATATAATATTATAAAAGGGCAGAGATTGAAAAAAGTCGGTGTATGCTGTATGAGACTCTCCATATATCAATCCTCGTTGAATTTAGGAAAACGTGCAAACACACATACCTTAGAGTTTATGTCTTTTAGAAACATGCCGCATCATCTTTACGATATGCCATGTCAATTTATAATCCAGGTGGTGGAAAATTCATCTTACAGATTTATTTTATAGGACTCAGTTAGATTTAAAATTCACTCTTTAATATAATATTAGAGTCATGATTTAGAATATGTCTTATTAAAATTTGTTGTTTGTTTGGTTTATTATATCACTTATTATCGGATCACTCATTAATGTCTAGTCCTATATTTGAAATATATATGTCTCGACATAAAAGAAAAATGTGTTAGAAATTTCACGTCAAAGATAAAGCAAATTCAAAAGATATAAACAATTTCATGTATCTCACCTCATAAACTAATTTTAAAAAACAGAATTAAATTTAAAGTCCACTTTCTTGACACCCATAAATAATGAATTCGGTTACAAAAGCTCTCTTGGATACTAATGAAAGACACATCTTAAAACATTGTTCTGAACAAATGTGTTTGGAGCGGACCGTTTTACTTTCTGAAGTAGTAAAAAGTGATGACATAATCATACTTTTTGTCCATCACCCTTGCTGGTTGAATATCTGTTTCTTCATCCTCTCATTTTGGCATTTTGCTTGATGAATCTGAAATGCACCAAGTTGAAGTGCTTATTTTGATGCAAATAATAATGTTTCAGGCAATCCATTGATCTATATGGTAGTGTACCATCACCAAATATTGGATTTCTGGGGACCACATCCCTGTCAAGATTAGGAAGCTCTTTTCTTGTTTCATCTTTGACAAGGAGGCAAACTCTTGAAATAACGCAACCAGAGAAAAAACCACTCTTGCAACCCAAAGAAGAGGAGCAACTGCGACATTCCTTGCTTCCTCCACAGCTATCTAGAAAGTCTTCCATTAGGAAAGATGCTTCCAAGGTTTCTCATGAAGTTCACATACCTGGCCAATGCACTTTTGGACAAGCTGTGCTTAATGGTAACTATACTGATAACTGCTTCTTCAATGCAAAATATAAAATGAACACAAACGAAAGCAATTATAGTGAAGCTATATTAAGTGAAGAATGATAACATTATAGTGAAGAATGACAATAATATACTGAAAGCTTTCTATCTTCATTTCTATCTCATATAAAAGTTCATTTAAGTTCCATCATACAAACGCTTAGTAACCTTGAGAATCTGTTTGTTCTGTTTTAACTACACTTTTGTATATGTGAGTATATTATTAGTTAGTTTCATGATGTTGCATTTGTCTGAAACTAGATCTGAGAGACAAAAACTATAATGTACTACTTTGCATATTATGTTGTTATGAAAAATCAGAAACTGTGAAGAGTTGTAAAATCAGAAGAAAAAAACAGAGTTCCTTTTGTAAAGATGTACAATAGAAGAAGGGAGAAAAATAGCAAACTTCAATTTTCTGAGTGCAATTACAAAAAGTTTCTTCTAATTAATACACACAAGAGAGAAGTAAATCTGAACAAAATAAATACCACCACTCCTTTTCACCTAATCACTCACCATACAACCAACTTTTCCCACAAAAAAAGGTTTATCATTAAATTGAATTTAACAAGACACAGCAAACAGAAAATAAGATCTTAAAGTACATAAAAGTCTCAATTTCTGACATATATGTTTTCTAAGGTATTGTGGTCATTTATCTTCTATATAAGAACACGAGTTCTATTATAATCCTGTTACTGCAGGGAGGACACAAGTTCTATTATAAGGTTCTAATTTGGAGTGACAATTACAGTTTTGGCACAATTTTTTTGTTGTAAATAAATGTTCTCTAATTCCTCAATTGCACCTGCAAAAACATTGATATGGTGGCTACAATGATAGCTACAACTGTTATTTAAAATCATGAAATTGTTACTCAATTTGGCACTTAACTGTAAGAGGTTCTTGAAGTTTTTGAAAGTGCAATTCTCATAAAAGTTCAGAATATTGAACTGCGAAAAAAAATTCATCTCTCACCAGCAGGTTGTTTGTGAACTACAACCCTCCATGTGTTAAAAGTCAAAAAAGAAGAAGTATACAAGTAAAAGGTTCACAAAACTAAAACATCAAAAGAATTTTGAACAAAAAATCACTCGTTAATAATAACCCACCAACTCACTCTTCTACTCTCTTAGATGATCCAATATGTAACCGAACTTATACTCAATATAGCTTGTAGATGACAAATTGTTGAAGTAAAAGATTTGGCTTTTAAAATAGCTTTGTTAGAATGTGCACTCTTGAAAATAATTAGTCTCTGATTGTTGGTTTAATTGTTTTGGATTTTGCAGGCATAAATGCCCTTTGTGGAATAGGAATCCTTTCAACCCCATATGCTGTTAAAGAAGGTGGATGGGTTGGTCTTTCTATATTGTTACTGTATGCAATTTTTTCCTATTATACTGGTTTGCTTCTGCGTTACTGTTTAGATAGTTCACCTGGTCTTGAGACATACCCTGACATTGGCCAAGCAGCTTTTGGTACTACTGGACGTGTCATTATTTCTGTGAGTTTCAGTTCAATATTTTCTTCATCAATATTTAATTTCAAAGCATTAATTAGTCTCTAATCTCTTGCCACTGCTTTTACTCTATTTTTTTTTTTGTATGCAGTTAATATTGTACATGGAACTATATGTAAGTACTTCCTCCACTCTTTGCTGCTTTTGAAATCTCAGTTGTTATTAATGTCAAGAGAATATGGAATATACAAAAGCTAAAGAAAATCTTGTTTGGACAAATTCTCATTTTCATTTCTGAAAGAAATAGGTGTTTACATTTGGATCCTTTAAATGATTTAAAAGATGAATCATTATCACTTCTCTGTAGTTAGACAAACTTATCCTTCCTTATATATCCATCAGTAATTTTTCATCACCAAATGAATAACATGAACCTCACCAACTTGAATCACAAGTCCTAGACAAAATTCTCAAAATTGGAAAGACATTAATGATGCTTTCTCCTTTATATTTCCAAACAAAAGGGCAGCATTTTTTTACATGCAATTTAAAACTTTTGGTTTGATTTGATTTGATTTTTTTCCCTTCTCTAATTAAGATTTTGATGATGATAACTTAATCTATTACATATTTATTAATTTTATGCAGGCTTGTTGCATTGAGTACATAATTGTGGAGAGTGACAACTTATCGACATTATTTCCAAATGCACACATTACTTTGGGTGGAATTGAAGTGAATGCACACATATTGTTTGCAATATTGACAGCATTGGCTCTTCTTCCTACTGTTTGGCTTCGTGATCTACGTATTCTCAGTTACATCTCAGGTACAATCTTTATCCTATCTCTTTCTTTCCTTTTCTTCTACAAGAAAATGTTATCCACCAATTTTTAAACCAACAAAATTTCTTTCATAAACAATGTCAGCACACATATTCTAGTACTTAAGTAAACATTAATCAATCATTTTAAGTACTCTCATTGAAAATGGTTTTGGTGGACTTATGATTTAAACTGTCACATGACATGTTTAGAAAAGAAGATTTGGAAGCACCTGTTTAACCTTTCTAAGATGTTGTTATTGCAGCTTGTGGAGTTGTTGCAACATTTCTAGTGGTTGCATGCTTGATCTGGGTTTGCTTGGTAGACAAAGCTTCCATTGATCATAGCCAAGGAACAACAACATTGAATCTTACAACTTTTCCTGTTGCAATGGGTCTCTATGGTTACTGCTACGCAGGACATGCTGTGTTTCCAAATCTCTACACTGCCATGGCAAATCGGAATCAATTTCCTGGAGTGCTCTTAGTATGGTAAACAAATCAAAAACTTCCACAATTTTAGTTATTCACTATCTTAGCAAACTCGAAGCTAAAGTTGAAGGTGAAACTATGTTTAAACATTCTAATTCTGTGGACTATATGTTACTATGTTTTCATTTGCTTATTTGATATCCATTGAAGTAAGTTAGCACATCAGCAAACAAATCAGACTTTCATGCAAACAAGCTTAGTGCAAATTTGAATATGCATTTAAACAAATAACATCACGAAAGAAGAAGTAAATATGCAGAAGGTTAAATATACTGACTTGTGTTTCACTGATAAAAAGCATCTCAATTATATATACATACAAGTATATATAACCTTTCAAAGAGATAAATAAGAAGTAACACAAAAAGAAGTTACTAGAGACAAGAAAAACAATATAAGTTTTGATATTCAGATATATCATGAGAGTACAATAGCTTGAAGGAAAGCTTCTACTGAGTTTTATCTTTTGCCCATCACAAGTTACCATGTTTGCACCTAATGGTACATCCTCACCTAATGAATTAATTTATTATCAAACTTTTTTATCTGTTGAAAATTAATATTTACTGTAAAAAATTCTGAAGTTTCCAATCTTAAATTCTTCTTGAACTTCAACACAACCCCTCCTGCCACTGAAAAAAAAAATGTTCTGAAGAATTTATGTTTAAGTATTAATTCAGTGAGTAATTATTTTTCCATGCAGTTTTGCTATTTGTACAAGTCTGTATTGTGCAGTAGCTGTTGTTGGTTACTCAGCATTTGGAGAAGGAGTACACTCTCAGTTCACTCTTAACATGCCCCAACACTTAGTAGCTGCCAAGATAGCTGTGTGGACTACGGTATGCTCATTCTAGATTCTGACCTTCTTCCATGCTTATATATATATATATATATATATATATATATATATATATATCACCATATTATTGATATTTTATCAGTCAGATAGAATTGCTAATCTTTGCATCATGCGATTTTATTTTGCAGGTGGTCAATCCATTTACCAAATATCCTTCATATGTGCTATATAAATAACTACATTTGTGCTTGCTTGCCAAAATAGTGTGCTTAGCAACTAATATAAGTTCTTAACACCAATTGAAATATAAGAGAAACAACAATGATAATTTGCGTCATAAATACAAATAGTTAGAAGAGCCAACAAACTTGTTTGATTGGCACTAGCTAAATCCTTTAATTTCACACCAGGTGAGAAAAAATGCTACAAGTATTAGAATGTTTTTCAATTTTCAGACGTTGATTTTCCAAAGAGTCATGAATATGATAAAATTCCTGTATGTTTTTGTATTTTTCCTTTTCATTTACAAATAATGGAGATGTTTGAATGAAACAAATCTGTGGCATTTTGTTGAGTGGCTGTATATGAATAGAATGATTAGAGCCATTGACTGAACCACAAAGTAATCACTTACATGTTTTAAAAAAGAAAGGAACATTAACTTGCTTCACCTTCAACCATTCATGAAATTTCAATACAATTTTAAGGAACATTTTTACCTAGATTGAGTTTGTTTTCTCTGTTATTGTAATGTTTCCACTCTAACAACCTATACTTTTATTCATGTAAATGGAACAAGCAACTCATATGGACATCCTATCCAAGAGTAGCACTTTATGTCTTGTTATTTCTCTTTCTTTCTCTTCATTGATTACCTTTTAATCTTGAAAAAGGAGTTTAGATAGAATCAATTTATTTCAATCTATGTACCTACATTGTGAAGATAAAGATAGATGTTTTTCTTAATTAGCACCACATATGCATTAAGTCTATCTCCAGTAGCAATGTGTATAGAGGAGTTGATACCACCAACCCATCCCCACTTCAACATATATTCCAAGGTCATTAGAACAGCTCTTGTACTTTCTACACTGGTTGTTGGTCTTTCAGTTCCCTTTTTTGGTAAGCTATTATTCTTCCTTATACTTTTGTTAAAATCTCGTGTACTATTAGCCAAATTATTTTACTATTGCCTGGTTCGATAATGTTTTACTATGAACTGCATATACTTTTCTCGCAGGTTTGGTAATGTCATTAACTGGATCTTTACTCACTATGTTTGTTGTAAGTGCCCTCAAATTCTTCTCTTTCCTTTCCAAGAGGTACTACTAGCCATAACATTCATTTTAATATGTTCGACCTTTTATGCAGTCATTGATTCTTCCTGCTGCTTGTTTTCTAAGCATAAGGGGTGGCAGAATCTCAAGCTTTCAGGTATGATGATTACCTCTTCATAATAGTAATGCTAAATGAAAATCAGAAATATAATCACGTTTTCGTTATTTAATGAGAATGGCTTTTCTCAGCCAAAGTGCTTGAACACAAACGAAACTTTTTATTTAGCCATAATTTCTCACCCGTTCTGTTCAGTTAAGAGTTTCGTAATTTTTCTATTTAAAGTTCTGCTATAAGATCACAGAGTACAGTAAATCTGAATGGAAAATTAATATATCAAGAAATCAGTTTGTGTTACAATTATTATTGATTACCTCTAATGTGACTCAACTTTTCCATCTTATTTCTACAGGCAGCACTTTGTGTTACAATTATTATTGTAGGTGCTGTATCAAGCTGTTTTGGATCATACTCATCCCTCTATGAGATCATTGAGAAATTGTTTGGATAAAGTTTTGAACTATAAATCCTAAACAATGAGACATCCTTTTTGTATTTCTCATCCCAACTGTTAAGTCATTTTTCTTCAGTACAAGATTTCACATTTGTGTTGTTGTAATTGTGGTTAATTATTCTGGTTTGTTTCCACATCCGAAAAGGAAATTTTTCTCATGTTGATATATGGGCATAGTTAATCATAGTGGAAGGTTCAAACCAATTGGTCAAATACTGGTTCAGACTGTAATTTTTTCACAGACAGGTGTTAATGTTATGAAATAAGTCTTCTCAGATAGTTTAGAATCAATCGTCGCATTTATGATATTGTTTACTTCAAAACTCTTCACGATTTTATCTTTAAAAAGAATTTTCAAGAATTTTAAACATCTAGTTCTAAATAATGTAGTACCTTTTGATTACTCAAAAAGAAAAAACAGGTAATGAAATTTGATAATCTACATATTAAGCTCTTAACTACCATTTTAGTTTAGATATTGAGTATGATATGATTTTTACTAGCTATAGCTATATGATTACCGCGATTCAATATAAAAGATGTTTTGCTCTAACAACAGTGTACCAAAACTCATTGACTATTTATACTCACGTACCAATAATTCGTGATATGGGGTTGGCCTGATCAATGAACATTGGTGGAGAATAACTGAACTCAAAGGAATCTTTATCAGAAGGTTAAGGGTGAGAAGAGTAAATTAATGCAACATTTTGATTATTTTCTGTGTTATTTGAGACTAGATAACAGACACGTTTTGTCTTTGACAAATGATAAGAACATTAAATTGAAACTTTATTATGGATGGGAACTACAACAGACTCATTTATTCTTCTAAACAGATTGAACTGAATGACAAGACAGTAACATGGAATCATGAAATGTGATTCTTATGAAATAACAGTAATACTACTCGGCATTGGTGCTACATATCAGTATGCATGCAACACCACTAGGTACTACAATAAGAATTCTAGAAAACTTGGTGGATGGTGAAAATCTCAAATTATTTGTTGTTGATTCCTATTGTCTGGTCACTGGAGCTCCATGTTTTTCAGCCTGCAAGTAACAGTTTCAAGAATTAACCACAAAAATAGAGTTCATAAGGCAAGTTAGAAAGGAAATATTTGCAGGGTTGATAGATATATGATTAACTATTGGTACAGTAACTTTTTATTGGGAGAACCATGAATATAGAGAAGAGCTTGGATTTAAAGAGAATCAAAGATTACACTTGTTTAAGTAGCTGCATGCTTCAGAGAATACAAATACATACTGTGAAGTTAAGTGCATATGCATAAATGATGTTGAAAAATGTTGTACCTTTTCCCCTCTTCATCAAACTCAGCAGTTTTCTTGTAGTTTGGGAATGGAACTTGACCTGATTCAATCTGAGAAATGTCTCTGAGGAGAAGCTCATAGTGCCTTTTCACTTCATCAGGAGTTTTCCCTCCAACAGCAAGGGCAACATTGTTCCATCGGTCAGGGGTGTCCTTGTCATAAACAGCTAGAGCCCTTTCAAAGGCCTTGTTGTCCTTAGCACTCCATGATCCTGTAGCTGAAATTGAGCTTGATGCCATTTCTGATAGTTATTTAAGGTAACTAGATATATTAGAGTATTCCTAAGGTTTCAAACTACTGGTATATGGCAGTGCTCAAGTTCAACACAGAGATGGAACTAGTTAAGAAAGGTTGAGAAACTCTACACTATAGTGTTAGGAAGAGTCTTGATGATATGTGTAGAAAGGAAGCACTATGCATGCTCCTTTTATAAGCAGAAATGGAGGGTGTGACACCATGCAAGGTGCAAGTTGTCTTCTCTTGCAAATTTCCCAAAAACAAAGCAGAATTTTAGTGATTTGTTTCATCAGGAACCACAGAATAGAGCAGGACCAAGAAGTTGAAGAGTAATGAGAGAATAAGTATCTTCAAAGGTTTAAACCATCTTTCTGAATTATGGTTGAGGACATTGCAGCTGCAGCTTTTGTGACATTATTTTATGTGTGCACCAAAGTAAACTATATGATAATTTTGCAATTACTCTATATGTATCACATGAGTATGTTACTATGATTATTCTCCTAACATGCCACATCACAACATTCATTCCACCATTGATACTTAAAAGTTGGAGAAGAATATTGGAATTAGAATTTTGTTTTTTCTTGGGATAAAAAATGGAATAGTATCGTTGAATAAATGAGCAAGAATATTATGTAGGACTTGGAAAAAACAATATAGGTTGTTACAATATAGATGAGCATTCTACTGAAATAAGTTTAACATTACTCAAACTAATATTGATTGGTGGAGGAATTGACATGATCAAACTCTATAGCATTAAATGATGAGTAAATGTAAATTTCACTTGTAATTGTATATGGGGCTTCTTCCTCCACCTCCAAGTTTTCTTATACACCTCCAAATTTTATTGTGATTCTAATTCTACCGAATTTATATTTTAAATTTTAAATTAATAATGTAACCAATAATTACTGCTTACCAACCTATTTACTGAAGTTGTACCTTTAAGTCATTTTCAAAATACTATCTACGATTAAGAAAACATCGGATTTCAAAATCCGATTCGAAAAATCACTGGATTTTGAAATTTGGCCTAGTAATCCAATAGATTTTGAAATTTGAAAACTAAATCTAATTTCGAAATCCGGTTTACAAAAGTATTAGATTTCGAAATCCGGTTTAGGAACTCACTGAATTTCAAAATCCAGTTAACTTTTCTTTTGAATTTCGAAATCTAGAGAAGTATTTTCAAATTCGTAATTCGATAATTAAGTCTACCGGATTTCAAAATTTGGTATATTTATAATTTTTTTTTTCAACTTTTTTAAATTAATTTATGATTTTGTTAGTCTTTAGTTAATTTTATTTATTTTGTGTGTTTTTTAATTTTTGCTTTTTTTAATTACTTTTTTTTTAATTTTCTTTAATTTATTGTCTTTAAATTTGTTCATTAATTTTTTTAATTAAAACTAATATATGTGGTTTTATTTAGTATTTTGATATAATTTAATATATTAGATATTTTAATTATTTTAAATTGTAATAATAAAATATAAACAAAATTTATTAAATATTTTAATTAGTTTATAATTTAAGTTTTAATATAATTTAAAATTTTAATACAATTTAATATATGTTAACGGGATTTCAAAATGTGGTTAAAATTTTTAGTAAAAATTTTGTTTTAAATTAAAATGAAAGAAAATATTTTAATCATTATTTTTTTTAAATATTAATTTTAATTAACATAAAAATTAAATTGAAATAATAAATACTCTAACTAGTTTAATTTAAAATTTTAATATAATTTAATATATGTTAATTGGATTTCAAAATCAGGTTAATTAAATTTTTGTTTTAAATTAAATTTAATAAATATTTTAATTAATGTATTTTTTAATTATTAATTTAAATTAACAAAAAAATAAATTTATTTGATTTAGTTCAATATTTATTTAATTAAAATTTATTAAATATTTAAAAAACAATGTCCATTACCATGTCAAAAACTCTTGGTCAAGGTGTAAAAGAAAAAAAACAAAACAAGGTAAAGTTGAAAAATAGAGTAATAAGGAAAGAACATGCACCTTATTTTTATCCAATAATAAGTGATATTGGAAAGCTAAAATCAATTAGGAATAAGACTAAATTTAAATATAGAAAGAGTTTTATAATCTCGAGATAGTAAAAAATTTAACAAAAATTTATTTCATTCCCTTTCCATGTGTCATTTGTACATAAAAATAATCCCATAGTAATTTGATGAACCTTGTTTCATATTAGTTATTTAATTAGATGATGTCTTTTATTTAACTTAATTTAATGATTTGGTCTAGTAGCTTTTTTACTATTAGGCAATTGAAAAATACTATTTAAAAATTTATCTAAAACTAATTAGAATCTATAGGTTTCAAGCAAAGGAAGAAAATTGAAACTACGTTTTTAAAAGAAATTTTTTTAAATTAGTTATTTTCTTTTAATTTTAAAAGACATTGATTTTTGTTATAATCCATTAAAAAAACATTTTAAATTGATTTTAATTGGAACCGACTCTTTAATATGTAATATCATTGAAGTGGTTAACAGTATCATTTATCAAGGAATTTATATGTGTTTAGTTAACATGTATTTTTACTAATCTGGATTAAAAATGTAAATACAAATTCATAAAAATTCCACAAATGGTGATAATTTTAAATTCAAAGCATTTCAAATCTTAAGAATTAAACTTATATTACTCAATTAGAGTAAAAGTTCACCGAGTTTAGATTTTATAAATTCAACTCAATGAAATAACTCAACATTCATACCATAATCTCACTACTTCTAATTTCTTGGGACAAGTTGTAAGTTCTAAACCATATTTGAAAAATGTTAATCTCTTAGTTATTTTCATTTAAGATTTATAGTGAAAATGTATTTATAACAATTAAGAGATAATAATTTAGTTGTTCAATTGTTAACTAAGTTTTAAAGTATTTTCTAACGTGTAGATACAGTTAAAAGCATATATAATCAATCATGCACATTAAGCACAAAGAAATAACACAAAAGTCATCATATAGATTTACATTTTAAAGACAAAACTACATCAATAAAAGATTCATTACATCCGACCATAATGAATGAGATAGTTAACTACTCTTAAATATGTAAAACACAAAAAATAACAAGAAAGAGTGGTGTGATTGAAGTATGAAGTAGTTATGGAGCTCTTCCTCAAGTCTTGGCTTTCTCTATCTTTGGTTCGATTTTTCTCTCCAAAACTCCTTTTTTTCATTCATAAATTGGCTTCTAAACAATTCACAATTATAGCTTATTGTTGGATGAGTCCAATATCTTCGTGGATGAAAATTTGCTTTTTGTTAGAGAACACTTTCTTTACTCATTAAGTTTAGAACTCACTATCCGAGCATGAAATTTTTCTCATTGGACCAAAATGTTCCTCTTATCTTCAATCTTCCACTCATTTACAAAAATTGATCAAAAATATAGTTACTTCTATCTTTGAAAGAAAATGTTTAAATTCTAAATCTTTTGATAAACATGAAAAATAAATTAATATCACGCTTATCAAAAGTCAGTTTAAAAGATATTCTCAAACCAACTTTCTAAACAATTGATTGAAATTATGTTTTTTTATTTTTCACAACTATACCTTTTGAATGTTTGTAAAACAATGTAAAATCCTATGAAAAAAAAAGGGTATATATAATCTATTAGTGAGGTTGCCCCCTATGATCAAGTAGCTGTGAGACCTAACTTTATTTTATTCTCATTCTTGCAGGATCTTCAATGGGTAGAAGCTGGACCAATTGAGAACCAAATGTGTCATTTATTACAACATGCAACAACAATATCTTCCTCATAACAACGTTTCTTAGGTGCAGATCTTGTACTTTGTCCTCCACAATCTCCAACATTCTCTAGATGCCCTCTTTTCTCCGTACAAAGATTCTTCTTATTTTCTTTTCATGCTACAATTCTCATTAGATTATGGAAAATGATAGGCACTTTAATATTAATTATCAATTTTCAATTTTGGGACCTTTTACCTAATCTTTCAATTGACTTTGCGTCAAGATCATAATAATACATAAACTTTAAATATAAATATATCTAGAAAGCATATATTTCTTTGCATAAATGGAAAAATGTGCAATCATTCGTGTGTAAAATTTTTGATATAAATGTAACACATAGAAAGGTATTATATTTGTGAGGTGAATATAAATGATACTAGGGCTATAGGTTACAACTTGATAATAGAGTGCCCCCAACCTATATATACTATTATTGTTTCTCTACCAATAATTGGAATTTACATTCACTTTATTCATCCATGAAATCTTCGTGATGCTCCCAGAATTGACATCATGTAGGTTGCTTTTCTTAAAACCAGAGAACATTTTTTACTCTAAATCTTTTACAAGTTCTATTCTTCAAACAACTATATGCTATGAGATACTCTATGTCAAGGAGTGAACTTTAAGCCTAACTCAATTTCTACAAAACTGACATGTAATTTCAATACACCCCATCACGTCAAGATACATACATATAGATGATTCAATAGTGGGTGAAACAATATATCCAACAAACAACAAATTTTGTTTTATATATTCTAATTTACTTTTATATCTAGTCAATATGAAACTTAGGACTATATATATATATATATATATATATATATATATATATATATATATATATATTGTTTTTAACAACTTAAATTCAAAATGGTGATTCAACTAAAATGGTCACATTATTAGGTGATCTAAGCTTGATTTCTTATGAATGGTTTTTTAGGTTGTTATAACACTACAAGAAAACTCTTAACTAATAACCAATTTTAGTCACAAAAGATTATTAGTCACTATAGTGATCAATTTAGATACTAATTTACAAAATAAAAAATTATTGGTTACTAAAATAGTTATTATTATGAATAAAAAATTATAATTGGTTGTTAAATTGGTTACTAATTAATTAGATACTAATTTAAAAATTAATTCCTTTGATAACTAATGTTTAGTAACCAATTTATAAACTAATTTCTTTGGTAGTCAAAATCTGGTAGTTAAATTTTAGAGATCAATTATAATTTTTTATTCATAATTGTGACAATTTTGGTAACTAATAATTTTTTATTTTGTTTATTAATATTTAAATTATTCACTTGATTAATAATTTTTTGTGACTATAATTAGTTTTTAATAATATATTTTCTTATAGTATAACAAGTTCAAGTTGAGAAGATTTGAAAGGATTTTAGTTTTAGAAATTGTTAGGTTTGGTCCATGATAGGAGGCGCAATGTAGGGTAATGGGGTTGGGCATGATGATTGGTTGATAGTTACATGATTCAAGGAATCTTTGTGAGAAAATAAGAAGTGATGGTCGATTATTTGCCTCATCATCACCTATATAAGTAGACCAGAATCTTAATTTCTGTGAAAAGTAACATTTAGATTCCTCCACCATTGTCTTGCTGCAAGATTCTTTTCTCTGCTGTCCTTTATACCAATTCAGAAGTAATTGGATTCAAGTATATGCCAAATAAATTTATATTCATGCTAAGAGCTTACTCCAAGAATACTCAGAAATTGGATATGAATGTCATATCTAACTTTTCTTTTTTTAAAAAAATAGATGAGTTAAAAATTTCTCCCATAGACAAATTTATAATACACAAATAAATACAAATATTATTTTATATAAGTTTATAATATCATTTGTTATTCGATCATTCATAAATATTTAGTCTAAGTGTATATATTTTAACATTAAAAAAAGTATTTTGGAGATTTGAGATTAATCAAAGACAAAGAAAATTTTATCATATATAAATAAATACAAATTTTACCTCTATAAAATAGATTTCATGCAATATTTCTACCAACACAACTTTTCTATTTTTATATTCTGTAAAGTATTATTTAATAAATATGTGTTGAGCTAAGAATGCCAGTGTAAATATATTTGGGTTTGGAAATAAAGATGAGATACAAATTTTTATACTTTTTAATTTTATTGAGATAATATGTAAGTTTTTACTTCATTAAATCAAATCCATTGTGATTTAGCTTTTTTTTTATCTTTCTTAAATTTAAGAGTAATTATGTATTTACATTTTTTGTTTTAAAATTTAAAGGAATTATTGTCCAATTGAAAAGTTGGATTGTTGGATTGTTTGGTCTAAAGAATAAAATATATTGGGGACAGCAAGAACAAAGAAATCTTACAATTTGTGATCCTAGTTTTCACCACCACACAAAACTCATCTATATAAACAAAAAATAATAATCAAATCTAGAGTTACAATTGTTATAACTTTTTCATTTATATGTTTCGTATAAATATTATATCACTATTAATTATTTTATGAAAGGAAAAATTATAATATATCCTAATATCTATGATGCACCGATATTTCAACTTTGGTCACGTATCCGTGTCTGACACATATCGTATTCGATACTTTAGGATACTTTAACGATAATTATCAATAAAGTATATATTTATAAAGTCGTAGTACACTACAATAAAATTTTTGAATAGTAACCAATTTTAGTGACAAAAAATAATTAGTCACTGTATAGTGACAAATTTGATAACTAAAATACTTTCAAAAAATTATAATTGGTCTCTAAATTGATAATTAAAATAGTTTCAATTATAAATTGGTTTTTAAATTTTTCACTAACATTATCTACCAAATTTTGGCTACCATAATAATTGGTCTCTAATTAGAAAATTTTGATTCACACATTAACAATCATATATTTATTATATTTGTAAGAATTATTGTAAAACTTCCAATATTCATATATCATGTATCTATCACGTATGGTATCCTATTATTTTGAAAATAAACGTATCGACGTATCAGATACATGTCGTATATGATACACATATCGTATTTGTGCATCATAGCCTAATATGCTTAAATTGTTGTAAGATATATTGAATAAAAAATATAAAAATCATTCCCTTAATTTAAATATATCTATTGTCAACATGTTACCAAATATTTTAGAAACTGTATATAAAAATAAATATTTAAATAATAAATGTAAATTTAAAAATGGGTAATTTAAATGAATTCATGCATATCACAGGTTTTGTAAAGACTTGTGAAATAAGTGTATAAATTTAATTTAAAAATGATAACAAAAGTTATTATGGTTAAACTCTAAGTATTTAATCATATATTTAAATTAAAGATAAGTGTGTTTAAGTTAAGAGGTGAGAATAGAACATTTTGGTTGGAATATATAAAACGCCATTGGGTTTTTATTGGGCTTTCTGTGGCCTTTTCTTCCTGCACCCTATATTTTTGAATATGGTCCTTTTACTCTTTGTTAATGTGATTTCCAGATTGTTATGGAAATATTTCAAAAAGAATTAGATGTAATTACATATTTTATTGAAAAGATTAAGTGAAATAAATAATAAGACAAAAATAATTAAGTCAGTGTATTAAGTAGGGTTAAGTATTTGGTCGAAGATTTATTTATATAACAAAGAGTAAGTTGAATTAAGTTTTAAGTATCTCATATATTTTATATTTTCAATTTAATTTCTATTTTGAATTTGTGTTCTATTGAATATTTAAAATCTTTTTATTTATCTTTTTTGTAAATATTTTACTGTTTGATTTTGTTGTTATGAAATAATATGACTATTTTTATCCTTTCATTTTTAATTTACTGGTGGAATTTCTTTCTTCAATTTCCTCAAATTCACAATATCAGTTTGATTTTTCTTTCTCTTTTTATAAGAATGAGTTGACGGATAAGTTGAAGGAGACTAGAGTAAAAAAAAAAAAGAATTTAGTATTATTTTTTCCAGTGTCTTTAGAATACATTTTGATATTTTAAAATATATTAGAAATAGGAAGGAAGCCTAACGTAACAATCAAGTCATTGTACTGTCAATGAAATCAAATAACAAGATATTTAAATAAAAGTATAAAATGTTTTAAATATTTCAATAAAATAATTTTTTAATAAAAATTGTTCAAATTTATAAGATATTGAAAACGTGTTAAAAAATATAGAAATATCTAATATCATAATTTAGTCGGTATGCATAAATTAAAAGTAAAAGAGAAAGAATAGAAAAATCACATTATAAAATTAATATGACAGAAATTAATTTCAATTCATTACACTATTTTTACATGATTAAACTTTTTATTTCTATAATACATATATATAATATATAATTGTAATAGTTAAATATATATTTTTAAAATTTATTTAGAAAAATAAAATAACAATTATACTATTTTATAAAAAAAAATAAAAAACATACAGAAAAAGTCGGTAAGTATGCACGGTTAAACATACAAAAGTGTACCATAAAATAAAAACTACTTCACCCTTTATGGGATAAATGATAAGTCACAAACATAAATTAGTATTAATTTTTGGAAAATTATCTCTTAAAAAAAACTTTTGACAAATTTAACAAAGTTTCTAAGAATTAAAACAGATTAAATTTTTATTTTTTAATCAAAATAAAATAATAAAATAATGTTTTTTTTATCTGAATAGGAAACTTTGTTAAAAACTTTGATAACCTATAACTCTTAATTTTTTTTACACGAATAAATATAGACAAAAGTGGAAGACTTGAAGAAGAGGAAAGTGATTGCTTCATCACCAACCATTGTTGTCTTATTGCTATCGTCTTTCTCTATCCATCTGCAATATAATGCCCCGTGACTTAGTTGATTAGTCAGCTATGACACACTTTTCAAATTGCTGCAAGTGTGAACTCCAACCAAACAATCTCATGCTTTTTTTTTTTTGTTTTTTTTATCAATAAACATGATGCAGATGTTCATACTTTTTTAGTATTCAATTCTAAACACAACTCAAAAGTGAAAATACTAATCATGATCAGAACAAAGTAAGCATGACCAGATTTTCACATATTTGTTATCCTTTAAAAACAATTATTTTAACCATCAATTTAACTTTGAATGAGCAAAATTGTACTAATAACGAAGCTCCAAGATTCAAGACATTGGGGTCACCACCAAAACTGGTTTCAGAGTCATGGACCCAACATGCACACTAACACATACCACAGTACTATAATAATCATTTTCACATAGACCCTTACTATATTCCTTACTCTGCCTTCAACCTTCAAAGAACATACACACACAAACACAGACACAAGCATCCTCAAACCAACAACACCTTCTCAGATCTTACTATGATGTCTCAGTCATTTGTTATGCTTGCAGCATCACTGTTATTTGTTATAGCACAAGGTGTTGTGGGAGTGAACTCAGGTTCACAAGCTGATAAGATAAGCACTTTGCCAGGGCAGCCACCAGTCAAATTCCAGCAATATGCAGGTTACATTACAGTGGATGAGAAGCAGAAGAGAGCTTTGTTTTACTACTTTGTTGAAGCAGAAGTGGAACCAGCTTCAAAGCCATTAGTTCTATGGTTAAATGGAGGTATTGGTATATGCTGTAGTGTAAATGACAAAATTTCTTTTTTTTTTTTTGTTCTTGATTTTGGTTTTGGAATCTTAACCAAACCCTTTAGATTCAGTGGAAGAAGCAATTAAGATGCTTTTTGGGTTTTGAAGGGCCTGGTTGTTCTTCTGTTGGAGCTGGAGCTTTTGTTGAGCATGGCCCTTTCAAACCAAGTGAAAATGGACTTTTGAAAAATGAATTTAGCTGGAACAAAGGTAATCCAAAAAACTCGGCAAATCTTGTACTTTTTATTGGAATATGATAATGACCTTTTAGGTTTAATCAAGATTGTTTATTGATTTGAGTTTGTCCTTGTTGCAGAGGCAAATGTTCTGTACTTGGAATCACCAGCTGGTGTTGGTTTCTCCTACTCTGCTAACTATTCTTTCTATGACTATGTGAATGATGAAATGACAGGTTCTTCTTCTCTTCTTCCATTGCATTTTGTAAAAGTAGCATGTGAATAGTACTAAATGAGTCAAGGTTTAGCTGCTAACAAGTTTTGAACTGAATTGATGTGGAACAAACTATGATGTCACATTTCTCAGAATCTGATGTGTGGTTCTACTTCCTTACAGCAAGGGACAATCTTGTTTTCCTGCAGCGTTGGTTCACTAAGTTCCCAGAGTTCAAAAACAATGATTTCTTTATCACAGGAGAAAGCTATGCAGGTAGTAACATATGTCTGTGGTCAATGAATAATGTTTCATTTTGTGTTGTTTCTGTGAGATGATGCACACTAGTTTTCAGGTCACTATGCACCCCAACTTGCACAACTCATTGTTAAAACCAAAACCAAGTTCAATCTCAAGGGAATAGCAGTGAGTACACAGGAGATATTTTTAATGATTGATACATAAGAAGCAATTTTTTGTTAACTTGAACAGCACCACTTGTTTCTCATATTCTACACATGCAGATAGGGAATCCTCTTCTGGAATTTAACACGGATTTCAACTCTAGAGCTGAGTTTTTCTGGTCCCATGGCCTAATATCAGATTCAACTTACGAAATCTTCACCAAAGTATGCAACTATTCCCAAATTAGGAGACAACATCAAAGTGGGACACTTACCCCCATTTGTTCAGGGGTAAATAGGCTGGTGTCAACAGAAGTTAGTAGATACATTGATACATATGATGTTACACTTGATGTGTGTCTTTCATCAGTAGATCAACAGGCTTATGTGCTGAATCAAATGACTCAACTGGTACATGTTTCATCCATTTTGTGTCTATCTTAATTGGTTTTTCTTCAAGAACCTATTTGACAAGTTTTACTCGAGAGTTTAATTTTCTATACTTGTCCAAACATGTCATAATATGTTTTCCTGCTTATTTGTTTTGCATGCTTTGATCTCTTATGCAGCAAGAGGGAGCAAAGATAGATGTTTGTGTGGAAGATGAAACTACTGCTTATTTGAATAGGAAAGACGTGCAAGAAGCTCTTCATGCTAAGCTGGTAGGGATCACTTCATGGTCAGTTTGCAGCGAGTAAGTTTTGTTGCCTAAAAGATGGCAAAACTATAAGTTACAACTTTTTAATTTTAAGTGTAACTCAACTTTATAAAACCAGTTTAAGATAAGATTTATACCTACTTATATATTATAATCTCAAACACAGTCCAAAAGTCATTCATGGAGTGTTTGATTAGGATAGGATCATATGTAACATATAGATTCTACTTTTAAAGAGAAAACTAGCAAAAGATTGAGAATGTTAGAAAGAATAGATGCTTGAGTAAAGGAGATATGACTGAAAACATTGAGTGAACATCTTGTAAGAGAGAAGAGAGAAGATCGATTAATCAATTATCTTAAGGATTTGGGTCGGAGTTAATGTTAATTTCTTATATAGGTTATTTCTTCTGTAAATCCTCTCTTGAAAAACCCATCACAATTTTCCCCTTTAATGTTTGATCTCAAGTTCCAAAGATTAGAGAATTCTAGTTTCACCAAAAATAGTGTAATGAAAAAGAGAGGGACAAAACATAAGCTCTACCCTATTTCATCTAGCACCAAACTTTCAAGATCAGGGTGCTTGTTAATACAATACAAAAAATGTTCTCCTTTTCTGAGACTTTTGGATAGCTACTAATATTTTTTCCTGTCACAGTATTCTTAAATATGACATGCAGAATCTAGAGATTCCAACTATTTCTATTCTAGGTGCACTTGCTAAGTCTGGTATCAGGGTTCTGGTATACAGGTAAATGAGTTTTTGGTTTCTTTCTATTACTGAAATTTTAGTACATGTTTGGTTCAGTATTTGTATTTTCGAACTCACATTTCATATGTGAAGCATGTAAGTTATCAAAGTAACTTGAATTTGGTTGCAGATGATGAATATGTGTTTGAGTTAATCTAACATGAAATCAGATGTTCACTTTATTATGTCTATGCACCACATTCCTGTCACAGTTATTTATGCCAATATTCTTTTAAGTAAAGCAAAACAATTTCTTCTCTTACTGCAGTGGAGATCAAGATTCAGTGATCCCATTAATTGGTACAAGATCACTGGTAAATGGATTGGCCAAGAACTTTGGACTTAACACAACAGTGTCATACAGAACCTGGTTTGAGGGAAGACAGGTTAAGACTTTTAATGCATGAAGACCCTGAAAATTTTCACTGCATTTTAGTTCTGTGATTGAACTCAATCAAACCTTTTCTGATAATTTTCAGGTGGCTGGTTGGACACAAGTATATGGAGACATCTTATCATTTGCCACTGTAAGAGGAGCTGCTCATGAAGCTCCATTTTCCCAGCCAGAGAGATCACTGGTGCTACTCAAAGCATTTTTGGAAGGAAAACCACTTCCACAACCATTCTTTCAAATATGAATAACAGAGGTGTTCTTAGCTCAATAAGAAAAGTTTCCAAAACCCTCACATAAACTCATTATTCTCAATGGATCATCTTTCAATTGTTGTCAACATTCCTTCTATCTTTCTGCATAATTGTTTCCTTTTGGAGTGAATGTTGCATGGATTTCTCTCAACTAATTTCGTTCACGCCATTCCTCAAACAAGTGAAAGGCAGAAAACACATACAACAAAACCAAGCCTAGTACAAAATAGAGTAACTTTATCTATATACTTTTGTATAAGGATGTAAAAAAAATACGTACCTGCAAATATCCACGGATAAAACTCGCAACAGGTAGGAAATAAATATTATAAATGGATACTCGCGTGGATATTTTTTATACCTGCATGTTGACGGGGCAGGTACGGGTATCACAGTATACCTACATGTGGATACTCGTACCTGCTATACTGTAATTTAAATTAAAAAAAATTAAAAAAACATAATTAAATTATTAACATGTTGATTTTGAATGAGTTATTTTTTTATCAATTAGTTTAAAAAAAATCATTTCTTTGTAAACTTTCATTCAACACTGTTTAAATGGGTTATTTGGATTTTGTTTGAAATGTATGAATATTATGTATTGTATTTTATTTAAATTTACGATTAAAATATATTGTTAAATATTTATTTTTATTTTTTTTTAAATATCCATAGATATATGTGGATATCCATGGATATTCAAAAATTATGTGAGTATCCACATAATAGATATCCGACAAACATAGATATAAGTACAAGACGAATATTTATCCAACGTGTAAGATATGAGAAAACTACTACCCGTACCATTGAATTCGTGCTTGTGTCGACTTCTAAATATTGATAAAAACAAAATATACAAAATCAATTTTATCTAACTTTATACAAAATCATTCCTGGTTAGACAATTAAAAAATACAAAAATTTATAAAAGTGCGTCAAGAAATTATGAAAAATAAATTTCAGGCTGAAATTAAGGAGTTACATTAAGAAGTTGACCTTAATTGATTATGTAAGAAAGAAGGTGATGCGAGAAGTATGATCCCTATACCATTAGTCATGGTTTGTTTTGTTTTTTCTATGATTAAATTTTAATTTATCTAAAAACTTTATTTTCTTTACTTTAAATTTTTTTATTGTCTCATTCTTTTTAAGAATAATGCAAACAAAACATAATCACCATTAATTAATCGACAAAGTAAATGATATTCATATAGTGAAATTGATTTTAGTGTTTTCATATTTTCTTACGGTCAACTTTGAATTAGAAAAAAATTATACACATGCGTATAATAAAGTGAATTGTATAGGGAAGTGTGAGTTTATTTAACTTTATTGTTTCTTTCCAAGTCTCGGATTCAAACATTGTCTTAAATCCAATTTGTAGACAAAATAAATAAAATTCCTATCAATTCAAGGAAAATAAATGTAAGAGAAGAAAATTAAAATAAACTTGGTTCGGTAAACATCTTTCTAGATACGTGTCAAAATTAATGTCTAAAATATGTGATGCGTTAATTAGTTTAAAATATATCACAAAAATATTGAAAAAAAAACTTTAAATTTATTTTTGTGTGATATAATCAACTTATAAATAAAGTAAAATTTGGACAGGCCTTATGATTTTGTTGAAAGGAAACCACTATCATGAAAGTAATAAGAATTAAAAAGAGGAAAGAACTCTTCTGATATATTATCATCATTGCACATAAATACATGAAAGTGCTAAAAGTCTTTCATGAAATAATAGTAGTTTCTCCTCTTAACAACTAAGTTAAAAGATAAATCTTTCACGTGCGTGAAGTTTTTCTCTAAAATAAGGAGATCATGTATTTATAGGAAAATTATATTTTGACAAAAAAAAAAATTAATAAATTTGACAGTTTTTATAATTAGAATTTAAATAGATTGTTTTTCTTTTTATTTTTTAACCAAACTAAAGTAATAAAGTAATACTATCATTTTTCATATTTATATTTACTCCGCACAGAATGAACCTTTAACTAAATCTTATAAAATTAATGTCAATATGATAAATTTTGAAAGACTTAGTGTATTTGAGAATTGATGTACTTGGTGCTAAACTCACGTGGAGTTTCTAATTAGCTTTAAGTCGATAATTGATGTTATGACCTTCAAACTCTACTTATATGATCATACCTATTAATTAGTTTTAGGATAATGTCATGTATCAGTGTCATCATCAAATGTGATTATCTTTATTTTAATATAATTTCCATATATGTTTTCTTGATTCAATTTAGTCTTCACTTTTGTGTCTTTGATTCAATTTTATTCCATTTATTTAATAATTGAAACATATTTTTTAATTCATTTTTTTAAGATTAAAAATAATTAAGTATAAATACTTTTTAAAAATTAAGAATTGATATTTATATTAAAATTTAGTGGTAAAAAAATGTTATACTAATAGAACAACATTGTCACCCAATTTTTTATTCAAAATAGAGCAATATTGCCTCTCTCTCTCTCTGATTCTAGACCAAATTTATTATTTGTATAAATGTTATATTAATATTTGTTAAAAAAAACTTTTTAAAATATTACATTATTGTATATTATTAACTAATGTTTTTGTTAATTATTACTTTTTTTTCAAAATAGAATAATACTCTCTCTCTCCAATTTGAAACCAAATTTATTATTTGTATGAATTTAATATGAATATTTTTTATTAAAAATGAACTTTTAACATATTACGTTATTGTATGATATTAACTCATATTTTGTTAATTATTACTTTTTTTATAAAAAAAAAACAATATTGTCTTTCTCCAATTCGAGAACAAATTTATTATTTGTATGAATGTTATATTAATATTTTTTATTAAAAATGACTTTTTACATATTTCATATTATATATTATTAACCCATATTTTGTTAATCATTTTTTTAATCACTAAATTTTAATATAAATATCAATACTTAATTTTGTAAACAATATTTATACTTTAGTTTTAATCTTATAAAAAAATGGATTAAAAAATTTGGGACAAAATTGAATCAAAGACATAAAAGTGAGGACTAAATTGAATCAAGAAGACATATATGAGGACTAAATTGAGATCAAGACAATAAAATTTGACAATAATACTAACACGTGACACTATTCTGTCACGTGACACTAACATTGTCACGTGTCATACCAGGGACTTGACACTAGGGATGACAACGGGACGGGAAGGAGACGGTTTCGCTATCCCATACCCACTGGCGAAACTAGGATGTGACAGGGGGAGCCACGGCTCCCCCATTTTTTTTTTAATTTTTTTTATATATATTTATATATTTTTTAAAATTATATTATATATTATTTATATTAAAATTATATTATGGAAAATTATAATAAAAGATAAAATAAAAAATTTTAATAGAGACAT
>Ga0214543_1000668_pt1 | contig 59918 bp, 35 predicted proteins | sample CNSS2metaG_FD_160094 | JGI IMG/M metagenome (GOLD analysis project Ga0214543, IMG submission 160094) | Root nodule microbial communities from cowpea collected in UCLA plant growth center, Los Angeles, California, USA - CNSS2 | ecosystem: Host-associated > Plants > Roots > Nodule | place: USA...
AGAGAGAGAGATATAAATATATATATATATATATATATATATATATATATATATATATATATATATATATATATATATAAAAGAATATATATAATAAAAAAATCTTAAGTCACTAATTTTCAGATGTGTAAAATTTGAATCTAAACCATAAAATAGTCTATGAAATTAGAGTTATAATTATGTTTTGGCGATTTAAAATTAAATTTAGAATACTTTTTTCATTAGCTGATAACCATTTTCGTTATTATTTTAAAACAATTAATAACAGTAATAAAATTATAACTTTTAAATATTTTTACAACACATTATAATTAAAAAATAAAGATATTAAATAAAAATAACGAGAAACGTTACAAAACAGCTTTAATAACAATTTTATTTATTCTAATTTTTGAACGAAAAATTTTAACTGAAAAAAAAATTATTTAATCATCTTTTTAAAAATTACATTAACAAAAATATAGTTTGGTTTAGAAATATATTTTGTTAATTTACTTAAACTGGTAAAAATTAATAAACATGATGAGAAAAGTCGTAATGTAAAAAAAAGAAGAAGAAAAACTAAAGAAGAATTTAAAATCTTAAATGAAATTATTATAAAAATAAAAATTAAATAAGATATTAGAGGCCGGAAAAAATAGTGAAATACCAAAAGCTTGGTTAAACAGAATCCATGCCACCTCTTACCTTTGAAAATCTGTTACAGTGAATCCTTTTCTTCCAAAACTATCTCTTAGAAAACTCAACATATTCTCTTATTATTAAATCTTTTTAATGAATATTAAACTTCCATAGTTACTTTTTTTTGTTTTCAAGTTTAGATTTTATTCAGTTCCACACACAAGTAACTATAAAACCAAATTATAGTTCCTTCTCTCATTTTCGCAGTCAACTTGTTTTCGTTCCAATTAATTGAAGTGAGTAATCCGTATATTTCATATGTTCTTAGTATTCCTTAAATTTTCAAAATTTATCTTCACATCTTTATTCTTTTTTACAAATCTTTCCTTGATAATCATCGGTTTTCGTTTTTTCTAAGAGAATGCTAACAATTTGTTCTTTTTGTTCAGGTTGAAATTTTTGTAAGTTATTCAAATGGAGAACGACAACAAAAGGTCTAAACTGAACGACAACAAAAGGTGTAAATTAATGTTTGAGAAATATAATTGGAGGATCGACAACTTCTCTACATTAGATTGTGAATCTTACTCCGACAACTTTATCATCGACGATCTTACATGGTGCTCTATTAACATTTTGTATACTAATTATACCTCTGATATCATTTTTATTAGTGTTATTTAATAAGTGTTTTAATTTTGCTTTTAGGTTCATTGTTATCTGTCCACCTCATGGGATCGAAGATTACTTGGAAATTTATTTAGAAGTTGATCCGGGTTGTGCTAATTTAACTGAGGGAAGGAAAAAAACTGAAAATTTCAATTTGGCTTTAATTGATCAGGTTAATGATGAGAGGACAATAAGAAAAGGTATTTTTTATTTATTTTGTAAATTGTATGAAGAATAATTTTTTAATATGATTTGTTTTACCTTAATGAGTCTATTATTCACAATCTAACATAAGTATATGACTTTTTCAGGATTTGAATATGAATTTAGTGTACATAACTCGTTCGAAGGTAATAAATTTTTATCTTTCGATGAGCTTAAAAACCCTGAGAATGGGTTTATTGTGAATGATACCTGTGTGATTGAAGCTGGGATTTTTGTGACTAAGTATGTGTACGAGAATGAAGAATATGAACCTATTTGCAAGATTGATGAGAATCCTGTGAAGGATAACGATAATCCTCTATTCGATGAAATGTTTAGAAGGTCATTTAAAAATGTAGATCCAACCTTTGTTCCATTGTTAGAAGAAGTTTGTTTACAACATCCTGCACTGGTTGAATCTCAAGAAAACAGAGGTTGCATGTTTACAGAATGGGCATTTACAGCTTTGGGTCGAGTTCTTCATTTTCTGATAACGAAAAAGTTGGAAGATATGGATGATGAAGCATGTGATCATCTTCAGAGTTTATGGGATGAAGTTAAGATATTTGAGTTTGATTTGGATTGGTTAGAATGTGACGTTGCATTTGCCTTGGGCGTGAAGGAGAAAGCTGCTAAGGTGAAAAAGCTGAAGGAGGATGTGGATGGTTTAGAGATCAAAATAGAGATACTGAAGACAGAAGTTGAAAGGGCAAGAAAGGAGTTGGTGCAAGCCAAAGAAGAATTTGAAGAACACACTCAAGATCACAAATTAGGATATGGAGGGAGCACTAGCACATTCATCAATTAATTAAAAATGGTTGTAAAACTATTTTGTGTTTTCAATTTTTTACTTTTTTGGTATAGGTATTTAAATTTAAGGGTGTGCATCTTGGTAACTTTAATCGCTTGTTCATGGAGTTGTTTCTGTTTGTTTTTACATTCACTTTTGAACTTGTGAAAACCAGTTATGAATGTGACTGTCAAACTATTTTTTAATCTACTTTTGTTTTCATCAATTTTATTTTCAGCTTCTGCCATCAATCTATTCCCCACGAAAATAGAGCCAACAAAAATTTGAACACGTTCTTTAGATCAAGAAAACTAGCGAAACATTTTATTAGATGCACCAGAAACAGAAGGAATTATTTATGTTCAATGGTTCTACAACAAGTGGATCAATGACATCAACTACCGCAGAAGCAAAAAGAAAAGGTTAAATTTTTTTTCCAAATGAATATTGAACGACTGATTGTAATTTTAAATTATTTATTTTAGGTTAAAACACCTTAGATATCCTAATTAAAAAAAATTAAAAAATTAAAAAATAATAATAATAAAAAATCACAAAGTAACATATGACTGTTAATAATTTAAACAGTTTTAGCATAAAAGACTCAATTAAACAAAATTGATAAAAATTGGAACCTATTTGAACACAAAACCAAAATTATGATTTTTTTGACAAAACTTTACAAAAATTAGGACCAAAAAGGTATTTTAACCTTTACTTTACAAAATCCTTAATTTTGATTTCCAAATTTAAATATCACGATACTTTTAAATTTTTCTTTTAATTTTGCTCTATAATTTAAAAAAAAAAAATTGATTTCATCAAAATTTACTAAATTGAGTGGTTATTCCACCACCCACACTTCCTCCATTGTGTTATTCTACCGTTGGATTTGTTAATTTTAAAATACTATTTTCTTATAACAAAGAGACAACCTGTAATACCATTGACAAATATAATTAGTAATATGTGTTTCTTATATTTTTATAATTTTTATTTTATTTTACATGCCGAATCAATAAAGCACACTAGTGAAAATATACACAAAATGAAATACATTATATAAAAAAACATAGTCATAATTTAAGAGACTTATCTAATTATATTTGTTAACATCTTATCTCACTAAACAACTAAAACAATTATAAGAATAATATAGAAATAATATTTTTTTTCTATTCTTACTATTACAATAGTTATAATTAAGGCTTTTGTCAATGGTATTTATCTAAAAAGATAATATTTTGAGAAACAACGACAAAACAAAAATTGGAATCCCATGCGATATCATAGTAAGATAGATGAACATATTATATACAATAAAATAAGCTTTCTTTATTAAACCAAACATGTCATATGACACATAGAAAAAGTTTTTCTAGAGCAAATTCTAGGAGAATCTCATGTTTTCTACATCCACCCAATGAAACATGGTATACAGAAAGGTGATAAAACTTATATTTATATATGTATTTTCAAAAATTATTTGGAGTTGTCAAAACAAATGTATACTAATTTTGGGATACCAAATATATAAAATATATTAAAATAAACAATATTTTATTTATGTCTGAACAAAAAATGTGGAACTATTGTTCCTTTCACATTTTTTTAATGTGTTTTTATGAGTGCTTCTCACCAACCATTTCCTTAGCAGATATATGGGTACGTAGTAGTATTAATAAGTGTTGTATTCACAAAGATTTAACAAGGATATTGGTAATTTGATTTTTGGATTTTTTGTATTGATAGAGAGTGCAAGTAAGTAAAAATAGTAGTGATTAGGTAGATTGAGTGGAGTAGGGGCTATGAATTGATTTCATCTCATCTTCTTCTACTAGACCACTACCATCTTGTTTACTTACTATACAAATCATTCAATGTCCTGAGAGTACTATTTCTATGTAGATTTAGGTTCATCCCTGATACATTAGAACCTAAGGACTTCAAACCCTAGTGTGATTCCTCAACTCCTGGTAGAATGAGTCCTAATGTGCAAGACTCTCACCTCTAGCATCCACTCTAGTATGCCATGAGCATCCAGTACATGTATGATGATTTGATTGGACCATAGTTTGAGAATGGTTTCCCAACTTAAAATCCAAACCAGATAAATAAATGAGTGATTAATTCATAATTAAACATAAATCAAACCACAAACAATTGAATGAAAGCAAAGATAAATACCCAAGGAGTAAAAGTGAATAGAATCAAAATTGATTACATCAAACCTGGACATCAGGGAGTTCAACTACTCATAGAATATTACAATGAAATTCCAACAACATCTACACATAAGATTTACACCAAGAGCACCTCTCTTGTGCCTTACAAATCCTATTTTACCATACTACTACATTGTGGAGCCTCCACTCACTGCCTAGAATGAAGACCCAAGGTCTTTATTTATAGGAATTTTTAGGCGGTGCTCAGCCCAACTTTTGATGCTCTACCACAGAGGTTACTTCACAATACTCAGCTCAACCCCTTGTCCTGATGCTTAACACATGATCTTTCCTTCTTGGAAGGGTTTTCCTGGATGCTCAACCTCATGGATTTATGGCTCTAGGTTTCCTTGCAAAGAGGGTTTCCTCACGAGGCTTAGCTCCATTTCTTATGCTCAGCCAGAAAGTCCAAATATGTTATCCTATTTTTTCTATTTCCATGGCTCAGCTTTAGTACTGTGACTCAAATGCATACTTGATATTTTCTTTTATTTCTATTGAAAAACAACAAAATATCATTATAATTCATAAAACTCTATTTTTCAATATTTCATTTCGTATCTTAAGCTAAGGAGGTTTGTTTTGTATACAAATAACACCATTTGATACATGATAAGTGTCAATTTCAAATGGAAAATGTACTTATTCTTGACACTTATCACCACACTCCACTTTAGCTTATTGTTTGTCCTCAAGCAAAGTAGAACAAGACATAATGGAAAAATGATGAGTTTCATGGGTTGTTAAAGAACTACTTTTAGCATGTTTAATGCAAGAAAGGGAACAACAAAAGAATCCATCCATTTTTGAACCAATAACAAATCATAGTAGTTCATAGTTTTGGAACCATCATGGATTTTCACTCAACTTTTTCAATCTGGTTTAAACTGAATGCACTCCCCAACTTAAGTATCTTTTTTAAGTATCTTTACGCTCCAAACAACCCTGCAAGTTTTCTACATACAATAAGCATGGATCACTAAGGTCTTTCTTGAGTTTGTAACTTGGCTAGGCTATGAACACTATCATGACACTAAATTGAGAGAAAGTGAAAATTTCCATAAGTAAAAATTTTCATATGAAAATATGTGTTATCAACATTTTCCTTTCTTTTCCGGTTATGTTATCCAATAGAGGATGAAGCTGACGGAGAATAATGTGAAACTATTATAGAGCTTTGAGAGAGTCTCACGAGTGTGTGAATCCAATCTGTAGCATAAATTAGTTTCTGTATGTTATGAGGAGTATCAAGCTCTGTTTTCTTTTCTTGCTACATTGATGATAATGCTTGAACTTGTGACTTTTATGTTAATTGCTCAAATATGGAATTTGTACTAATACTATTATGTTATATAATGATGTAGAGTGTACTTGTTGTATATGTTATATTAAGCGAATTTGAATTCTTTATTGCTTTTTTGTTGTTTCTCTATTGTGTCTTTAAAATATTTTGATAACCATTGATTTTGAAATTTTAAAATATATTAAAAAATTTTAAAATACTAACATAATATATTCTTAGTGCTCACCAAAGGACATCAACAAAGGCTGAATCGAGAATGTGAACTCATATTAAGCTCAAAAGTTTTGTTCTTCAAAATTTCTCACTTGACTTTTCAATTTTGAAGCTAACAAATTTGTTAGTAAATCAAGTTTGATTTGTATTTGCATCATGTTATCAAACTCATGATGTTTAAAATATGAATATTTAAAGCAAATAAATAATGTGAATTATATAGATGGAGTGATAGCCCTTCTCCAAATATATCTGAAATCTTAATTATGAGTCTTGTGGATTGTAATTAATTTTAATTATGTATTTAGTCAAACTCCAAAATCCGTTTAATGTAATAAAAAAATATTCAAGTTATTTTTTATTCTATTATATTTTATTCTTTTACCCATTTTTCATTAAAACTTATTTTAATTATTAACCTCCAATTTCGTAATAAATAAAAGGAGTTAAATAAGATATAATTTACTTAAGTTTAAAGTAAAATTGGATTTTTTATTTATTTTAAAGTTTAAAATATTTGAGTCTTAAATTTAAAAAATAAAGAGATATAGTTCTCTTCACCTAAAGTGAACTCTTTTATGTGTTAAACTCTTAAACGACATTTCATATTGATATCCGAGAAGGAACATGTGAAATAATATAAATAATTCAAACGCTAATCAAAAATATTATTAGCCACATAAATTTTTTTATCATAAATAGGTTAAGAGTATTGTATGTATTATTTTTTAATGTTTAAAAATTAAATTGTATTAAAAATTGAAAATATAAATGAATTTTAATTTTATATAAAAATTTAGAGGCTAAAACTATATTTAATGAAAAATAAAAATAAAAGTAACACAAAAACATCTTAATAAATTAAGCGAACCCAATAAATTTATAATTATTATATTAACAAAATTAGTCATGATTTTGAGTAAAGGACTAAAGAGAAAAAAAGGTATAATTACTGGTTTGGTATCCTAATTTTTTGATTTAGTTCAATTTGGTCCTCGTATTTTTGATTGATTCAATTTAGTACCCAATTATTTAAAATGGTTCAATTAGGTGTAGTGATTTGATGTATAAATTTAAAATAATAATTTTAATATGTATATATAAGTTATAATTAAACTTATCTACTAATTTGGTCTCATATTTGAAAGGATAAAATTAGATCGTTTTAAAGAATTGATACTAAATTGAACAAAAATATTTAATAGAAAACTAAATTAAAAACAAGTTTTACTACTATCACGTGTCATGATTGTAAATTGACATGTGGCACGATAATAACCTGGTACGTGACAGATTATAATATTTTAGAAAAAAAAATAAAAAATTAAAAAAAAGTAGAAAAAAAATTAAAAAATTAAAAAATTTTACTGCTACCTGTCCTATATGAATACGGTGTTAACTCTAACCTAACGAAAATAACCATGAATTCTTTTAAATAATTGAGTTCTAAATTGAAAAAAAAATATAAATACCAAATTAAACTAAATAAAAAAAAATTAAAAGACAAAATTAGTAATTATAAGAAAAAGGACTAATGTTTTAATTATTGAGTATTAATTTTTTGATTAAAATAATAAAAAGTGAAGTTCTGTATTAAAAGATGGTCATCAACAAGACAATAAATATCTCCGGAACTGATTTTTTTTCTCGTTTTACCGCACTTCTTAGTCGAATCCTTTTGTTGGTGACAGGTGACTTTCTTTCTCCGTTCCTCCTATCACAACAATCACCCAAAAAAAAAAATTGAATTACCTTTCTTATTATATCGATCTTCGATTTATATCTCTCTTTGCCATTTACTTTCAAATTTGAAATCTTTGGAATGATGAGAGTTTTTGTGTGCCCCTTTTGCTTTTAGATCTGGAATTGCAATGATTGCGGGAAGGGTCATGTAAAGAAGTTATCTTTTGCATTTATTCTTAAATGGGTTGCTTCTGGTTTTGCATTTGGTCTAGCTCTGGTCTGAGAAAATGAAATGCACTGGGTTTATACTAGGAGTATATTTGGATTCTTTTTTTGGGACTGTGATGCTGAGAATGATTATGAAGCTTGTGATTGTAGTTTGATAGCGTCTCCATTTATGCTTGATCTGTGGGCAGTTGGGAAACCCTGCTTGTGTTTTGCTTATGCGATTTTTACGTGATTTGGGCATTGATATTTGTGAGAACCTCTCTGCCACCACTCACAAAAACAGAACCCACTCCCTCTCCTTAACACCATCTTCTTCCCTTACTCTTTCTCTGCCTTCTCTCTACCAAATTCACCTTAAAAGTTTCTGCAGTAGGCCTGACTCTATTCCATATTGCAGAATTTAGGGCTGAAGCAAGATCAGAACCCCTCTCCCAATCTGAGTCTTCCTTTCATACGCGTAAGTCAAATTGTATTCCCCTCCTATTCTGATTTTCGAGTTCTAAAAGTAATTCCAACATTCTGGGTGTGGTGGAATCTGTTCTCACCATTTGCATTTGTAATTCAGTGCCTTAGGTTGGAGTTTGAGGTCTTTTCTTTGGTGGAAGAGTCAATTCTAGTGGAAATTTCAAAGGTAAAGGGGATTAGCTAGCTTTTGCTCAAAAACATTTAGAATCTGTCTTGACAAGTCTGATTTGCATGCTTAAGTGTTGAATTGATGATTTGATTGTATGAATTTTGTGTGTTGCTGATTTGTGATGAAGCTGGATTCTTGCATGTAAGAACAGGCTTGAAAAACTGGTATTTTCGCCTAGGCGAGTGGTACTCGCCTGAGCGAAACTATTAGAGAAATCATCCCTGTTCTTGTGCGAAGTCTCGCCTAGGCGAGCTGGAGTCGCTTAAGCGAGAGTTGTCCTCGTCTAAGCGAGTCAGCCTAGCCTGAGCGAGAGTTCGCCCAGGTTTTTAATTTTTGCCACTGTAAGAGTCTCGCCTAGGCAAGATTGACTCGCCTGAGCGAGACGGCCTTTCGCCTAGGCTGGAATTTCTAGCTTGGGCGAGGGTCACTGCAGTGGATGGCTTGAAGTTCTGTTTTGATGAATGAAGTGATAAGAAGTACTGTAATTATGTGTAATTGCCCTCCTGCATGCTTGGAATATTGTTATGAATATAGTAAGAATCGAATAATTAATGATTGTGAAAGAAGAGTAGTTGTGTTCATAATGAAGTTTCAAGGGAAACTGATATGAGTTTGTTAGTGTGTGTAAGGACATGAGGAATTCGTATTGGATGGTATCCTGAAATTCCAATAATCATTCATGCTCATGTAGAGTGGAATGGATTATGTCGTGAGGAGTAGCAGGAGGTCCTAGTCTTTGGACTCGATAGAGCCTTAGACACGAAGGGGTATAGTTGTAGTATCTGATATCTAACCTATTGGCTCATCTCTTTGTGTGGTCAGGGTTATGGCGCCCAGACCTCCCCCTCCTCCTATTCCCAACCCAGACAACTCTCACTTGGTGGGAACCATCGAGGCAATGATAGCAGCCATGCAGCAGCAAAATGCTAATATGGTGAATCAGCATAACTTGGCCTTGCAGCAGATGGAGTCTGCAAGGTTAGCAGCAGAGGCGACTCAGCAGAGGCATTTGGAAGCCCTGCATCAGATGGGAGAGAATCGTTCCGCAGCTGGATCTTCCCAAGCTCCACCACCGCGAGTACAAGAATGGAGTTTGGAGGACTTTCTTCAACACCATCCATCCCGCTTCGATGGCAAGACTAGTCCTGATGGAGCAGACCAGTGGATGAGAGACATGGAGCGGATTTACGACGCCAAGAGGTGTCCTGCAGAGAATAGACTGGCATATACAGAGTATCTGCTTGCTGGAGAGGCTGTCCACTGGTGGTCGAGTATGAAGATGATGCTAGAGGACAGTAGGGAGACTGTCACCTGGGAGCTGTTTAAGAAAAAGTTTTATGCCGAGTACTTCCCAGACAGTGTGAGGTACGCCAAGGAGGTCGAGTTCTTACAGCTGACGCAAGGGGAGATGTCAGTGTCTGAATATGCAGAAAAATTTAAGCACTTGGGAAGATTTCATACCTTGAGGATGGCGGAAGACTGGCAGTGTAGGAAATTTGAGAATGGGTTGAGGGGTGACCTCAAACTCATGGTAGCCTCTCTCTCTATTCAGGAATTCCCTGCTTTGGTGGAAAAGGCAAGGGTAATGGAGAAGCTGAAAGCTGAAGTTGAGGCTCAGAACCGATCTCAGCAGAAGGTGGGAGGACCATCTGGGTCATTGATCAGACGAGATGATAGGAGGAGGCCATACTCCAGGCCTCACCCCCAGGAGCCTAGGAGATTTCCGCATCAGTCACAGCAGCCTCAGTCTTCCAGGCCGCAGTGTTATCAATGTGGAGGGCCCCACCTGAAGAATGTTTGTCCTCAACTGGTGGGCAAGAGGACTTGTCACAGGTGTGGCCAGGAGGGTCACTTTATCCGAGAGTGCCCCGCCAGTAGGAGTGCAGTTTCTAGGTCTCCGGCACAGTTTCAGTCACATCAGGCAAAGGGAGGTGCCAGACCTCAAGCAGCTGGTCGAGTGTATGCCATGACGGGTACGGAGGCAGTCAGATCAGGTAACCTCATCATCGGATCTTGTGTGATTGCTGGTAGGGGTTTGCGTGTTTTATATGATTGGGGAGCGACACATTCATTTGTGTCGGAGTCAGTGGTGGAAGAGTTGAGTCTTCCGGTGAGGGAACTTCAGTATGACCTAGTAGTGTCCACGCCTGCTTCTGGGATGGTCAGGACCTCAACCTTGTGTGCTAGGCGTTTGATTGAGGTTGAGGGACGAAGGTACATAGTAAACCTTATCTGTTTACCTCTGGAGGGGTTGGATGTAATCCTGGGAATGGATTGGCTATCTGCTAATCGCATTCTTATTGATTGCAATGAGAAGAAAGTGTTATTCCCTAGCTCAGAAGAGAAAGAGGTACTGATGTCACCACAACAGGTAGATCAAGCCCTCAAGGAGGGATCTATGTGTTTTCTGATTTTGACCCAACTATCAGTTGAGAGTGGGGATAGACATCTTGAGACGTCAGTGGTGAAGGAGTTTCCAGATGTTTTTCCTGAGGATGTGCCTGGCTTACCCCCTTCCAGGGAGGTAGAATTCTCCATTGATTTGGTGCCTGGAGCAGGACCAGTATCCATGGCACCTTACAGGATGGCTCCTGCTGAATTGGTAGAGTTAAAACAACAGATTGAAGAGTTGCTTGAGAAACAGTTTATCAGACCAAGCGTGTCACCCTGGGGAGCGGCGGTGTTGTTGGTCAAGAAGAAGGATGGTGGCTCCAGACTTTGCGTGGATTATAGGCAACTTAACAAACTAACCATCAAGAACAAATATCCTCTGCCTCGGATAGATGACTTGATGGATCAATTGCACGGTGCTGCAGTGTTCTCTAAGATCGAATTGAGATCGGGATACCACCAGATTAGAGTTAAGTCTGATGATGTACAGAAGACCGCTTTCAGATCCAGATATGGACACTACGAGTACGTCGTGATGCCATTCGGCGTGACTAACGCCCCTGCCTTGTTCATGGACTATATGAACAGAATCTTCAGGCCGTTTCTAGACAAGTTTGTAGTGGTTTTCATCGATGACATCCTAATATACTCCCGAACTCGTGAAGATCATGCAAGACATCTGAGGATAGTTCTAAGCATCTTGAGGGAGAAACAGCTGTATGCAAAATTGTCCAAGTGCGAGTTTTGGATGACCACAGTCCAATTCTTAGGGCATATGATCTCAGCTCAGGGCATATCTGTGGATCCATCCAAGGTGGAAGCTGTGTTGAATTGGGAGCGTCCGAAATCAGTGACTGAGATTAGGAGTTTTGTGGGGCTGGCAGGCTACTACAGGAGGTTCATTGAAGGATTTTCTAAGATCGTGGCCCCCTTAACCCAACTGACTCGTAAGGATCAGCCTTTTGCTTGGACTGATCGTTGTGAGGTTAGTTTCCAAGAGTTGAAGCAGAAGCTTACTTGCGCGCCTGTGTTAGTGATTCCTGATACCAGTAGGCCTTTTGAGGTTTACTGCGATGCCTCACACCAGGGATTAGGGTGCGTCCTGATGCAGGAACGAAGAGTGGTTGCTTACGCCTCGAGACAGCTGAAGGGTCATGAAAAGAACTACCCCACACACGACTTGGAGCTAGCCGCCGTGGTGTTTGCTCTAAAAATCTGGAGGCATTATCTGTATGGAGCACAGTTCCAAGTTTTCAGTGACCACAAGAGCCTGAAGTATCTGTTTGACCAGAAAGAATTGAACATGAGGCAGAGGCGATGGATGGAGTTCTTAAAGGACTTTGACTTCGAGTTGTTGTACCACCCAGGAAAAGCAAATGTGGTGGCTGATGCCTTAAGCCGAAAAACAGTCCACGCGTCTTATATGATGGCTAGAGAGTTGGATTTGGTGGAACAGTTCAGGGACATGCAGTTGCAGGTGACTTTGGGAGAGGATGTTATTAGGTGCAATCATCTCACTGTATCTAGTGATTTCCTAGTCTTGATAAAGGAAAGGCAATTGTCCGATCCTAAACTTCGGAGAACAGTGGAGTTACTTGGCACTGAGAAAGCTAAGGACTTTATGCTAGGAAGTGATGGGGTGTTGAGATTCAGAGGCAGAGTTTGCATACCAGAAGACTTGGAAGTGAAGGGTATGATCCTTGAAGAGGGGCACAAGAGTCGTTTTAGCATGCACCCGGGCATGACTAAAATGTATCATGATCTAAAAGAGTCATTCTGGTGGTCAGGAATGAAATCAGACATTGCTCAGTACGTATCATCCTGCTTAACGTGCCAAAAGGCTAAGGCAGAACATCAGAGACCTGGAGGAATGCTGCAACAGTTAGAGATCCCGGAGTGGAAATGGGATAGCATTGCTATGGATTTCGTGACCCATTTACCACGGACAGTGAAGAACCACGACGCCATATGGGTTATAGTAGACCATCTGACTAAGAGTGCTCACTTTCTAGCAGTGAATTTGAGGATGTCCATGGCGAAACTGGCACAGTTATATATTAGTGAGATCGTGAGATTACATGGAGTGCCGTCTAGCATAGTCTCGGATAGGGACCCACGATTCACCTCTCGTTTCTGGCAGACTTTACAAAGTGCCATGGGCAGCAGGCTGACTATGAGCTCAGCTTATCACCCCCAGACGGATGGCCAATCAGAGCGGACCATTCAGTCCCTTGAAGACCTCTTGCGGACGTGCGTGCTTGATCATCTAGGTGCTTGGGACGAGGTCCTACCCTTGGTAGAGTTTACTTATAATAATAGTTTCCATGCGAGTATTGGCATGGCACCCTATGAGGCCCTCTATGGCAGGAGATGTCGGACTCCGTTGTGTTGGTACCAAGATGGAGAGTCAGTGATAGTGGGACCAGAGTTGCTGAGGCAGACTACAGAGAAGATCAAGTTAATAAAAGAAAGGATGAAGACATCTCAAAGTAGACAGAAATCCTATGCGGATCAGAGGAGAAGACCGTTAGAGTTTGCGGTTGGAGACCATGTGTTCTTGAGGATTACCCCGACCACTGGTGTGGGAAGGGCTATTCGCTCGAGAAAGCTATCCCCCAAATTCATTGGCCCATATCAGATTCTACGAAGGATTGGGCCAGTTGCTTATGAAATCGCACTACCTCCTCAGTTGGCCAACCTCCACTCGGTGTTTCACGTCTCCCAGCTCCGGAAGTATATGTCTGACCCCTCTCATATACTGGAAGCAGAGGATTTGCAGATCAGGAGTGACCTCTCGATTGAGATTCAGCCTGTTGGTCTAGGGGATAGCCAGACAAGGCAGCATAGGGGAAAAACCATCAGCCTAGTTCAGGTAATCTGGGACAAGAAAACGGGTGATTCCACATGGGAACTTGAAAAGGACGTGAAGGAATCATATCCACATCTATTCTCTGGTAAGTCTCAATTTTCGGGTCGAAAATTTTTGTTGATGGGGAGAATGTGAGAACCCTCTCTGCCACCACTCACAAAAACAGAACCCACTCCCTCTCCTTAACACCATCTTCTTCCCTTACTCTTTCTCTGCCTTCTCTTTACCAAATTCACCTTGAAAGTTTCTGCAGTAGGCCTGACTCTATTCCATATTGTCGAATTTAGGGCTGAAGCAAGATCAGAACCCCTCTCCCAATCTGAGTCTTCCTTTCATACGCGTAAGTCAAATTGTATTCCCCTCCTATTCTGATTTTCGAGTTCTAAAAGTAATTCCAACATTCTGGGTGTGGTGGAATCTGTTCTCACCATTTGCATTTGTAATTCAGTGCCTTAGGTTGGAGTTTGAGGTCTTTTCTTTGGTGGAAGAGTCAATTCTAGTGGAAATTTCAAAGGTAAAGGGGATTAGCTAGCTTTTGCTCAAAAACATTTAGAATCTGTCTTGACAAGTCTGATTTGCATGCTTAAGTGTTGAATTGATGATTTGATTGTATGAATTTTGTGTGTTGCTGATTTGTGATGAAGCTGGATTCTTGCATGTAAGAACAGGCTTGAAAAACTGGTATTTTCGCCTAGGCGAGTGGTACTCGCCTGAGCGAAACTATTAGAGAAATCATCCCTGTTCTTGTGCGAAGTCTCGCCTAGGCGAGCTGGAGTCGCTTAAGCGAGAGTTGTCCTCGTCTAAGCGAGTCAGCCTAGCCTGAGCGAGAGTTCGCCCAGGTTTTTAATTTTTGCCACTGTAAGAGTCTCGCCTAGGCAAGATTGACTCGCCTGAGCGAGACGGCCTTTCGCCTAGGCTGGAATTTCTAGCTTGGGCGAGGGTCACTGCAGTGGATGGCTTGAAGTTCTGTTTTGATGAATGAAGTGATAAGAAGTACTGTAATTATGTGTAATTGCCCTCCTGCATGCTTGGAATATTGTTATGAATATAGTAAGAATCGAATAATTAATGATTGTGAAAGAAGAGTAGTTGTGTTCATAATGAAGTTTCAAGGGAAACTGATATGAGTTTGTTAGTGTGTGTAAGGACATGAGGAATCCGTATTGGATGGTATCCTGAAATTCCAATAATCATTCATGCTCATGTAGAGTGGAATGGATTATGTCGTGAGGAGTAGCAGGAGGTCCTAGTCTTTGGACTCGATAGAGCCTTAGACGCGAAGGGGACTTACCCTGTGAGAGGTTGGGTGATAACCCCTTGTGTTCAAACTCTGCAGAGTTTGGGAACCTTCACAGGTGCAAGCCACCAAGAGCTCCAATGTCGCTTACACAATCCGGATATCGAGTCTAGATTTATGTGTAATTGCAATATGTCTGTGATTGATAAATTATTATATGAATTGTATGTTTTTCTCTAAAAAATTCAGCTGCTCACCCTTATTGTTTCCTGTCTTTTTCTCTCCTTATGTTTTATCCTTGCTATGATCACCTACTGTTGGTGTGAGCAGGGCCGAGTCCAGATGATGGTGCCCCCTCTAGCAGGAGCTGAGAAATCGTGGAGTAGTTATGTGGTAGTGCTCATGGATTAGATACCATGAAGCATTTTTGATTGTTTTAGTTTAAGGATGGAATTCCTATGTTCTACATCAGAAATTCATAGGAAAGTGTTTTGGGATGACTGTATCAGCCATATATTTTTTATATATATTGCTGCTTTCGTTACTATCTGCTATGCTTAATCAGAATATAATATTTTATTTGATAGCGTGGAAAACTATTAAATGGGATGTTACAATATTCCTTGCCTCAATATTATGCTTGAAGTTAAAAAATTGTATATTCTTTCATATAATTTGACAGCAGAAGTTTGTTTCTCCTTTTTGGTAGTCTGGTTGTGGTTTTTGATAACTAATGCCTGCAAAATGGAATGGACTTATTTTGTAAATTGTTTTCGTAAAGGTGATGGTATTTCACATCTTGGTTAAGCTACACATGTTCATGTTCTGTAGGGTATATAAAAATTATCGGTATATGTAAGTAGAAGGAGAAGGAGAATTTTTTTAATAACTAGAAACTATAAGCATTTTCTGAAGTTGACATTTCATTGAGTCTGCAGCTTGGTTAGTGAGGGTTGTAATCTGTTTAAAAGTGTCCGCAGTCTGTTCATGTTTAAGGAAAGTTTAAATCACATGATTTGTGCACCTTCTCCATGTCAACGTTAAGCTTTAAAAGTTGTACAGTGCTGGTCTCACAAAGCTTGATCTTGTTTGTGTCTTGACACAGCCTTTTGAGGTTTATATCTGCCATGATGTTACTTTCGGCTTGGGATCATATTGGCTAGATGTTTCTTCTTGTTCTGTGTAAGCACAAAGAGCAAGTGCAACTATGATCTGATAGGAGTTTCACCAACATTTATCCTATCTTTTCAGGTCTTCTGTTTGTACTATCCCATGGAGAATGTAGATGATGGAAAAGAATCATCAAATAGTGTCAATAAAGTAGAAGACAGCAATTCTGTACTTATCTGTGGCCTTCCAGATGATATATCTCTTATGTGTCTGGCAAGAGTTCCTAGAAAATATCATCCAGTCCTGAAGTGTGTCTCAAAGAGATGGAGGGACTTAATTTGCAACGAAGAGTGGTGCACTTACCGTCGGAAGCACAAACTGGAAGAGACCTGGATTTATGCTCTGTGCAGGGACAAATTGAATGAGACTTTCTGTTATGTTTTGGATCCAACCGCCTCACTAAGATATTGGAAGCTGGTTGATGGTATTCCACCTCAGACCTCAAAAAGAAAAGGCATGGGTTTTGAAGCTTTGGGAAATAAGCTATTCTTGTTGGGTGGTTGTAGCTGGTCAATAGATTGTACTGATGAGGTTTATTCATATGATGCTTGCTCAAACTGTTGGGTTCAAACTACTTCCATGTCAACTGCTAGGTAAAATATCCTCATGTTTATTCCTTCAGGAAGCTAAGTTTGTATGTGCTAGGTAAATATCAATCTGCTAGGATTTTTCATCATGGATTTTAGGTAGAGTTGTTGCAGTTACTTGAATTGTTAAGGATTGTTGATACCTGAAAACTTGGGACAGCCACAAACTTAGTATTTTACTTGGAGAGAAAATAGTTTACATGTATTTGGCATCCAAATAATTTATTTTCATGATTAATGACTTCTGCACTCTGTTTTATTGGAATTGAAAAGTACCCAAATTTTCTGTTACCCACCAGTACCAGGTACTGATCCGTAATTGGTATTTGTACAACATGATTTTAGGAGTACATATCCTATTAAGAAATAAGGTTTCTTTCCATTCTAAAAACACAGTTATCCTTATGCTGTAATTCACTTTTTTTTTCTACAGAGCTTTTGTTTTGGAAGTATAATTTGATCAACTGCTTTGACATTATGCTCTCATTACATTGTCAAAGAATCATTAGTGCACATTTTATATGTCAATTTAGGTGTCTATATTTTACTATTGAAGTTGAAATTGCATAGTCTTTGTTAACCTTAGTTTTTCAACCCAACAGCAATGTAGAAATCACTGTTTTCTTCTGCAAAAAACTTTCAGGTGTTTCTTTGCTTGTGAAGTTTTGGATGAAAAACTATATGCTATTGGAGGATTAGCTTCAAATCCAACCTATTCTCATTCTTGGGATACTTTTGACCCTCTGACAAATTGTTGGAGATCTCAGAGAGACATTGCTATTTTTTCTGATGTTGAAGATTCAGTAGTTCTTGGTGGGAAGATATACGTCCGATTTTCCAGATACCCTGTAACTCCTCATGTGTTTGCCATAGTATATGATCCATCAAGTGACACATGGCAGTATGCAGATGCAGACATGGTTTCAGGGTGGACAGGCCCTGCAGTTGTTGTGGATGACACCCTTTATGTCTTGGATCAAACTTTAGGAACTAGGCTAATGATGTGGCACAAAGAGAAACGCCAGTGGATACTGGTTGGAAAACTATCACCACTGCTTACTAGACCACCCTGTCAGCTTGTTGCAGTTGGTAGAAGCATTTTCATTGTTGGGAAAATGCTTAGCACTGTGGTTGTTGATGTTGGAAATTTGGGGAATGAGGTGTTGATGAGTTCTTCCATACCAGGATTGTTATCTGATTTCACTGTAATAAGTTGTAAATGCCTATCAATCTGAGCATTAATGAGTTTGTGTGTATATTCATGTTAAGATACGTGTATCAATGTTACATGCTTTTTTTTCTTTACTTGGTACAATGGTACCAAGGTTTTAACTTGTGAATTTTTGTAAATTACCTGAATCATAATCTGCATAATCCTAGTGGTACTTGCATCTGTGGACTGCACACTGTTGGAGTCCTTTGTGTTTATTGTTGCATGGTTACCCAAACTATGATTCTTAACAAGTTGTTTTTATAGTGGACTCAAAATACAGGTTCTCAATTCTGCTATTGTTTAAAATCTACAGAAAATTGTAGAATTGTGAAAGAGGTTGTTCATTGGATGAGGAGTGGGGTTTTCATTTTTTTTTTAGCAAATTTAAATAGGTGTATTGGTGGATTCTATTATATCATTTTTTTTAACTATTTAGTAACTCAAATTAAATTCAATCTAACAGATAGAATTTAGGACAATATTGGTATGATATGTTTGAAGAATTTAACTAAGTTCATGATTGGTTTGAAATCTGTGAAAGTTTGATTCAATTTCTTTGTTGTGTAACTGAATTGTTGGTTGAAATGGTGAAAACTGGGATAGGAGAGTGTATTGTCCTTTCACAGTATTTAATTATCATCATATTTAATTCCAATTCCAAATTTTCTATGTAAAAGAAAATATCTTCCAAAATTTCTCAATCGAAACACACTCAGTATTTATTTCCATTTTATTTTGTACCATCTATTATACAAAGTTGTGAAATTTACTTAGAAAACACGCATTAATGCTAAAATAATAATTTTAATTGTGGTTTAAATCATTTGTCTATTATGAAATTAATAATTATACTATAATTTTATGAATATATAATTAGAACTTTTTAGAGTAACTTACAATGAGTAAGGTTTTTCATTTTTATGACCTGTTTTATATGGTATAGCTTTCCCAGCGCTCCCTCCCATAATCTTTTATCACAATGTTAATCGTTATATCTCCAAATCCATGATGTAGTTTATTCGAGAGAAACATTTTTAGAACAAAATATAATTTTACATATATAATTGAATTATTAAGATGTCATTGATACATGGGATTTTTAAAAATAAAACTATAAAATGGATACATATTAGTCTGTATATAGCAGCTCACAACTTAGATTTAATGGCCGAATTTCCTTGATTAATTTTCCTGGCTACTCCTTCTTGAACCAATGATACAAGAAGCTGCAAGATTAACAGAGTAGCACATGTAAAAAAATAAAGATAAACAGGGAAGAGGGAAAATGAATTGATATAATCTGATCATGCTTTACCTCTCCCTTCTGATTGAACATTTGGCCTGTCACAAAGACGCGTGCACTATGGGCAGTAGGAGTAAAGATCTGTACAGCCAAATGTATTTACAATCAAAATAAAAAAAAAAGGAAAAAAATAAAAGAGAAATTCACATAATTTAGTTGAACTGAAGTTTGATAGAATTAATTTTGAATTGTCAAATGTTAAATTTTATATTGAAACATGTGTCGCAGCTGATTAATGAATAATAATTTACTGAATTTTGATTTATGTCATTGATCAGAAACTGAATAATTCTATGAAAATTTCTTTTTCTGCAAGTTTCCCTCAAAATTAAAGATGAGAAACAAGATTGAAACTAATATGAAACTCACCGCAAAGAGCACCCAATCATCTGCTTTTACAGATCGGTGAAACCACATACTGAAATAAAATTTAAAAATAAAAAAGCATTTAGCAAAAAGCAAGAAAGAAAAATTTATACCTTAAAAACTAATTGCACAAGACCCACTTTTTCTTATGTTAACATATAAACAATTTAGCTCACCACTAGGATTTCAAATACTTACGAATGGTCCAGACTAACAGAACGTGTCCTGAAACCCTTCTCACGGTGGGGATTCAAACTTACTTGAAGAAATATTAGATCTGAAGCATATGCCACCACGCACCTGAAAAGTATGAAAAAGAAATGAAATGCAATAAATCAAATACCACTTCGTGAATTCTTTATTCAATCTTTGGAAAATTTTATCATGCGTTGTTTAAGTATGCTAAAGAGTATCAAATTATCTAGTGATGCAGGTTCAAAATATATTCATTTGGTACAACAGACTTTTGGCAATTTCCGTTTGTTCAAACTCTGTCAACTAATCCTTTATGGGGAGAATTTTTCAGAAGCAAGACATAAATTTAACATGACTCAAACTGCTTAAGTGTGTTTTTGGATTACCGTTATAAAAATCAAGTTTTGTTGAATGAAACTTCATCCAACAGAAAAGCATCAAAGGTATTGTTTTAAATGCAACTACAGTTTTAAACCTCTTTAATACTAATTGAAACGCCAAAAAAAAAGTTGTCAAACAAGTGGGTATGACTTTTAATGCTCTTTCAACTGACTTTTGGGTGCTCAAGCGGTAATCTAAATACACACTAAGTAGCTCCAGAATTTAGCAGGGTAACAACAGATACAAGCGTTGGCTTGGGCAATAATTCAATTATTGAAGAACCAAACACATCTAAAGTAAATATATAAGATATGTACCTATGCAAGGCTTGATCATCTGAAAGTTTACCCTTTGCTCTAAACCAGTATCTCAAACTGCAAACAGTAGTTACACAAGTTTCAATGAAATCTATCATTTAAAAAAGCAGACATTAAGGTTAGATTTGGAAAACAAAAAAGCGTGATGCTCCCTTCCAAATCTTTCTTATTAGTGCATTAAGTAAATGCAAAGTAAAGAAATAAAAAAAATTGCAGACCGAGGATCAGCCTAACCTGGGGGGAGATTTTGTCATATTTGTTGAGAATTCATATTCACATAATCGTATCTCTATGGGCCAGGGGATGAATTGAGATATAGCCACTTTGTTCCGGTAGATTCTATGACCATTTTACAGTAAACAAACACACATATCAACATACAAAAGATAAATAAAAACAAATATAGTCATATAGAACAATATTGCATCAACCATGTTCTTCATAATAAATCTTACACTGGTAAACGAGGGTCAGTAAGTCGTCTCTCCCGTAGCTCTTCCATTGGTAGAAGCTATAAGTAACAGAATAAAAAATATTAATAATCAGAAATCCAAAGTAACAAAAAATCTTAACAGACATAACCTTGTATCTTGCCTTATCTGGAGATGGTACAGATGGTATAGCTACTTTCTGGTGGACCATCCCCGGTTCTTCCTTCTGCAGATTAAGAAAATAACTGATGAATGTGCTATAAATCCAGAACGTAATTCCTTGAGTGGAGCAATAACAACAACCAACATGAAGATGAATTAGCCACACTGTGCTTTGCTGTTACGAAAAAATTAAAAATAGACAAAAAAGAAACTTATCATGGAAAATAAAATTTACATTTTATGTAATTGAACTAATTTCTTTTATGCTTATTTTGACCTTTAAAATAAATTTTATCCAACACAATCTTGAAAACTTGCAGATATTCCAAGATACAACTCATAACAGTTCAGAATGTCATGCCTCTTCTGTGTAAATGATCCCTGCGGCCTGTTTCATGTACTGGATCCATTCTTGATATTTTGCACCATATTTTAAATTGTAGTCATAAATAGCAAAAAACCACAAGTATAGTCCTATACTCTATCAATTTAAATATCATTATTTTTACATTCTTGTTCTATGAAAGATGATCTTGGGCCTGTTCCCTTGCAGCCAACCATAAAGGACACAATAAACAGATATTTTATATCTGTTAAGTTAAGATACCATCCTCCTGATGCTAACCTAATTCTATTTCCATGTTTCCTTGTTTATTTAGCTTCTTAGATATTTTGGTCATATAGTTTTCTTAGATAGCTTATCATAATCCGTAAACTCTAAGGATTGATTCACTGTGTGTAGATAGTGTACAAATTGCTAAGCAATATACAAAAGAAATCAATTCTTGGAGTTTACGGATTATGATATCTCAATAGTATCTAAGTTATAACCATTCAACCTAGTCTATGAGGTCACGAGATGTCCAAAATTCACTTTTGTTCTGTCCGTACTTCTGTAATTTTAAAATAGAATGGGTACTTTACAAATAAATACTAAACAAAAAAATAGTAACAGACAAGTGATAGAGTGGTTTTAATGCAGGTAACAGATGCATAAGCAATGATGTCCTTTTTCACTGCGTTAGATATAATGATCTATGTGCCATAACCCAATTAAATATAAACGTTTCATTTCCATAACTCCAGAATGCCCCCGTTCTGCAGCACTTGGTTTAATCATCTAGTCCTAATGTAGTTAACGATAGGAGTCCTATATAGCTGCAACGTCTTAGATATTCTACCGAATGGTATTTTCATCTTTAAAATTCCTAGTCGTAAAGTCTAAAATGTTAAGTTGGAAGATAACTATCCTTTATCTAGATTAGAATAGTTATCTTGAATGAAAATGTTTTTACAACTATTCTTCAACGACAATAATATTAGAAAATTTTCTTAATTAATTTATCTCTGTCAATCTATTATTTTCATCTTTTGTTTCGAAATTGAATTTCAATACTTTTCAAAAGAAATTATTGACAGCTAAAAAAAACTGTGCATCATAATGGAAATTGCTTATCGTTAATTTAAAATATAATTTATATACTCAAAAGTATCTATTTGCTACGAATTTTAATTACAATAATATAATTTTTATATGTTCAAATGCATTTACTTAATATAAATTTTCGTTATATGAAATAAACATTTGTCATATATAAGCAATACACCTGCAGAAATACTAATTTAGTACAAAAAATTGGTTTAATAGATTATGTACCATTAAATATAACAAGTAAAATATAAATATAAGAGAGAAAAATAAGGCGAAATTCACTAATAAAATAATTGCAAAAAAAAAATTATTCATCTAAGTCAAAAATTATATAAGATTACTTGAAATGAAGCCAACAGCGTGAATATGACGGTTCCCTTTTGAATTCCTTCTACTTTCCTTGTAGCAAAGCTCCTCCCATCGCGGATACGATGAACTTTATATGTAATTGGCACTGTAAAGAATTGTTCACACTATGTATAATATGTTTACAAGCTAAAGCATAGAAATAAATTTGCAGTACAAGTATGATAATAATCGTATTTACACATGAAATTTCATAAAATCAATCATAAAGAATATGACATTATTAACTCAAGTTAATCTTAAAAGGGACAAAATATACGATCTAGTCTCTGGTAGAAACTGTGAAAGTCACATGAAAACTAGCTTACAAAATATTTTCCCAACTAAGCTCGAGCATATGCAATTCATATGAGAAGAAAGCATGGAGTTCAGCTAATGACCCATATAGAGCTTGAATGATTTATTACAAATTAATGGGCAGGATCAGAAAAAGAAGATATAGCTTTCAAGATTCATAGTTTAAGAGCCTATAATAGGACACGTCTCATATCAGGAAAAAGAAATAGAAAGGGAAATCAAGTCAAGTGATCAAACATGCTTACTTTCTAAATCTCCCGCAAGAATAAAATAGGCATGCAAACTATGAACAACCTTTAGACAGTCAACAGATTTTGATGCTGCGGCCAGTGCCTGCGCATTAAATATTTCAGTAATCAATATATGTATCAAAGATGGCACCACTGACATGAATATCATGCCTTAATTATGACCGATAATCATACCTGTCCAATCATCTGCCCCCCAAACACCTTTCCAAATCTTGGAGCATCTGGAAGGGTAATTCCTCGGAAGATATCTACCTTCCAAAGAGAATAACTAAATACTTTAGGGCTTAATTCCAGGGTATTACTACATAAAAGATAGATCATAAATATGAACAAAATTTACCATCATAGAGAACTAGGATATCCACATCAGTCTATTTTTTCCTACCCTTTTCCAATAGCAATCAAGCTTCTATCCATATTCAACTATATTTAAATTACTGAACCATCTTTCCTTTCCCTACTTTTCTTTTTTATTTTTTATCTTTCACCTGTATGCATGGTAGCATGTCTTTTCTGAAGGTCATGCATAGACTAGTTGTGAAAAGATCTTCAAAATGAGTACTATGCAGGCAGTTACACATACAATTATTTTTCTTGCACAAATAAAATAATCACTCTATAAAATCCTCACTATGTAAACACTTCAACAAGAAGTAATCAATAATCAAATTAATGATATACATTGAGAGCACCTCCATGGGTTCCACATGCAATATATTCTCCACATGTGAGCATGTCTCAGCGCAATTTTCTGCTCTCCAGATAGATTTTGGCTGCAGCAGGGTTGAGTGCTCGTGGGGAAGCACTAAGCATGTCAGCTGCCACATCAAACAAAAAATGTCACTGCAGGAGTGAATAATTTATTTCATTTAAGTGATCTCAGGCGATTGCCTGTACGCTCAAACTGATGTTTTGACATTGGAAAGCAGTGGGCAAGAAACTAAAAGGGTACCTTAGACAAAGCAACAACACCTGCCTGGTGAACTGTGTTTGACAAACCTGAAATTAGCAAGTTCACACCATTCTCATGTCTCTAATTGCAGAAAATAACTCAAAACAAAAGTAAAAGCTTATGTACAAGAATCTTGAACAGGACAATAACTGTAATTAGCAAATGAATATCCAACTAACCCAAAGAGAAAGGTTAATGGATACGAAACATAGCAGTGACACTGGCAAAGTTCTACAAAACTGTGGTATCATGAGATAATATTACAGAGAATGAAGGACTGGAGAAATAATAACAACCAAAAACTAGTCAATCATTTTCCTGCTAACTTAAACCATATGTCTCAAAAAAATCAATACTTTATAAAGTTTTAAACTTGAATGAGTGTAATTAAGGGTTTAACTTATATACTTTATAGCGCAGCTGAAGAAAGTAATTATGGTTAACCAAATAATGCCAGAGCTGCCAGACAAGTGACAAGTATGTAGCCTATGGGATGAAAGGAAAATACTTATATAATAAAGTGCAATTTGATATAATGAAGTGCAATCTGAGATATAAGAATTAAGTTTTCTACCATAACCAAAGTAGTCATATCTTTTCAACTGGAACTCGGGCCGATTTTCATCATTGGCACTTACGGATCCTACAACCTCAGCCTACAAGCAATACAACAGGATTTTCGGCATAAATTTGTTAAATGAAATGCTACTGGTAAATATAAAGAGCCATTTATGCAGTTTCACTTATAAATTTAAGCTATTATGGTAGTAAAGTTCATGACATGGTATCTAAGCCTCTGTGCCCTTGGTCATGAATTTGATCTTAAAATTATAAAATTGCCACCTTGTTTTCATTATGTAACCTGTTTTTAAAGATTTGCACATAGTTGAAGAGTGAAACAGACAATTAAGGGGATACAACAAATTTAACTTGGGATCTTTAATAAACATTTCAAGAAAATACGAAAAAATCAGTTGGAGAGAAGAGCAATAGACAATTTAACACTCTCTTTGCCATTATCATATTTGCCTCATGACTGGGGCAGAGTCCTATCAAAACTGGCCTACAGAAATCCAAGGCAACCCAATAAAACCTGAGATTTTGCTTCTCTGACATCTAATAACACAAATATATAAGCATACCTCTCCATCCAATATGAAGTACACGCCATCTCCATGTTCACCCTCACGAACAACATACTCTCCCGGTTCTACACAAGAATCCATCAATCAAAAATTGAAAATATTAATCAATGCATCTTCCAATCAATGTTTACAAATAGTGAATATGAAGTACCATAATTTTTTCTAAGAAAAGTAAAGACTTCACTAACTCCATAAGATGAACGGAATAACATCCTGACAAAAAATTTAAGAAGTATTCTCCGACCATATTTTAAGATAATTGACGGCACAAATTGGAATTTCACGGTCTTAAATCAGTGTCCACAAGTACAATTATGCTGCATTGCAGCTTTGTAGGTTTCCGCAATCACTATCAATTAGGAAATTACCTAGCCAGTTTACTGCATTTTCATGTATCACTACTGACAATATGATTACTGTGCAGCAGCAATTTACAAACACTAATGCATCCTTGAGAAAACAGAAAAATTACCGCAGCTTTTGACATCCACAAGTTCAGATATCTTCCTCACAGACGAGCTCGGAAGTCTCTGCAGAAGAGGAACGCGTCCTAGAAACTCAAACGCTGCAAATAAAAATAAGAAAAAAATCCAAAAGCGTCAAACTCAAACCGAACCAAAAAAATCAGCCCCGAAAATCGTCATCATCTTCATTGTTTTGATTGCTCAGAGAAAAAAAAATAATAATAATAATAATAAGAATAAGAAAAAACATTTTATGAATTCTCATTCGAACTCACCTCTCTCGGTCTCCATTTTTTGACGGAGAGATTGAAATTTTCAATTATATTTATTCGACTTGAGCGTTTAGCACGTGGATGGGTGTACAATGACAAATTGTGCTCGGTATATATAGTGCAGAGGTCGGTGTGGGATCCGGTATGCTGCCGTGCGGGCTTAATCATGGATGTGTGGGATTTCAGCCAATAGCATTGCACCGATGGGCGTGGTGAAATTGAAGTGCCAACAGAGCGTTGAATATCTGCGTCAACGTGGAAAAGTGGTCGGCGGATGCATGAGTTTACGGCGTGGTGGCCCACATCAGATATCCACTGACCCAAGAATTTTATTCTTTCTTTCTTTTCTTTTTTTTTCTCACTGTTTTCAATATCCAAATCCAAAAGTCGTGGCAATTTGTCCCGCATTAATTCTATCACGTGTTGATAGGTGCACTATTTGTCCCTTTCTGTTCTTTTTTCTTTTTCAAAAATTTGATTCCTATATTTTATAAATCCACAATTTTATTCTATAACTTTTTATAATTGTAATCCCTTAATTTTAATTATTATTAATTTTTTATAAATTTAATTCTTTGAACCACCGTTATAACAGGAAAACAAAAACATATATATTATATGTGAAATACTTTGTACCAGGATTAAAGATGATGACTTCTTTAAACAACTTGTGCTACATATCCAAACTATTTATGACAAAGTTATACAAAAGAAAATAGTTGTTAACTATTTTTTATTATAGAAATTAAGATATTAGACTGGAGTAAAAGAATAAAATACAAAAGTTGTGGGAAAAATAAAAGTTGTGAATTTTGTAAAATAAGGATTAAAATTATAATTAAATATTTATTTTATAAACAATGTGTTTTATTTTAGGAATACATCATACTTAGTAAAGATGTATACCTGAAACAAGACTAAAGTTGAGAACATCAATGATGGTAACTATTAGAAATAGTTTTAAATATATTAGATATCTTAAATTTTTTACTTTTTTTGTTATTATTCTTTATCTTGTATATTGGACTTAGCCCATGTTTCCTTAATTATAAATACATTATCCTACTGTATGTAGTTTTGACCAGCGATCACACGGTTTTGATAGTCTTGTCCAGGCGTCCACCGTGTCGTCAACGACACCTACCTCGGATCTCCCATGTGCCCTCACGTGCCTCCACAACGTCTGAGATCTGCTAGCGTTTTCGTCGCATGTGGCGGTGCATCCAACCTCTACTCTGCAATGTCAACGTCAAGAATTATGCGACTTGGGTGTTCGATGTTAAACTTTGGCTTGAAATTCAAGAGTATCTTGATCATCTTAGTCTCAAAGTGACTGATATTACTACTTGTGAACACCAAGAACACGATGACGAACCCAAACACGAGTAGAAACTGGGTTGTTTTAGGTAAACATGAATAGAAACTAGGTTGTTTTGGACTCATGAGTTCAATCGAGTTCACACAATGAGTCTACCGAATTTGCTCCAAAAGCTAGTTTGCTTCCGAGACAACTTGCCTAGGATGAGTGGAAACATAAATTTGGACGAGTTAACGAGTTAACTCATGAGTTTGATAACCATAATGCTAGTTGAGCACCTTCCCTTCCAAACACACCACCACCTTCCCACCATTAGTCTAGGGCTGATGACTCTTGAATGTTGAAAGGGATGAAGAAGATGAAACCCTTGTAGATGCTTTTGAAGAAGAATAAGGTAATGGAATGCTACCAATGACGACAACCCAGGTCGGCAAAGGGTCGCGATGTCAGAGCCATTCAGAGTGGGACGGAAAGGAAGAAGTGGGCAACGAATCTCGTGGTCTCTCGCTACCTAGTGAAGTGGATAAAGAAAGGGATAAAAGATAAATAAACGTAACAAGCTTATGTGTTGATGTAGGCTAACAGGTTAAAATACATGACCCAACCCACCATTTTTCAGTCAAGTTGACAAGTCGGCTCATCAGACTCGACCTGATTAGACACCCTTAAAGCTTTTGGTCTAGGCGAATTGGATGCGGGTTGATTCAGTTGTTTTTCAATACCAGGATGAGTAGTAGAGGAAACAACCATCTCAGTAGATATGTGAATGGCAATGGTGATTATAGTTGATATAGAAACAGTTGTGACGTGTTGAGGGTCGAGTTGGCCTCGGTAAGAACAACATGATTTTTTATTTTCTTAACATCAAGGCTTAAATATACATTTGGTCATATTTCGTTATGCTTGTTCAATTGGGTCCTCATCTTCATTTTGCATTCAATTAGGTCATCATTTTCGTCAATTTGGTCCTTTTTTCTAATGGTGTCTAAATAGTTAATGTTTTTGAATAATATATACCACATGTTAGCTCTTGATTTTTTAATTTTTTTTTAATTTTTTTAAAATTTTTTAAATTTTAAAAAAATTATCCACATGGCAAGTTACAATTGTATCATATGTACCATATGCCATAAATCTTATATTTGATTGTTAAATAGAATACAATTATTTAAAATATTATTAGAATATAATTATTAAATTTTTTTTCTTCTAATAATTATATTCTAAAATACTTACTTTCAAAGTTGACATTTAAAAATATTACAATAGAAATATTTTAGAAAAGTATACTAATATTTCTAAAATTAACATTTAAATACAAAACATTTTAAATTTTAATATCTAAAATACATTAAATGTTTTAGATTTTGTCTCAAATTGGAAAAGACAAAATTACTCCATTTTAAGGGATTTAGTTGAATAAAAATAACGAATATAGAGACTGAATTGGAATAAAATATAAATATAGAAACTAAATTGAACAAAATTAAATAACACAATTACGACTTCTTGACATACGTAGTAATGGCATGTGACACAATAATAACTTGACACGTGAATAACTTAAAAAAAAGCAAAACTATAACTGACGTGTGACATGCTCTGTTTAAAAACATTAATTATTTAAATATCGTTAATAAAAATAACCAAATTAAAAAATGACAAAAAGAAAATCGTTAATAAAGACTAAATATTTATTTAAACCTAAAATCAAATAAATAGTTCCATGTCGATAGATTTTAAATTAAATCTTAAGAAATCATTTAAGATTAACCCAACATCTTCTCTTACAAGGAATTGTCCAATTTTAAAAGTTTTAAAAATATTAAACCGTTTTCATAATTTCTTAAACAAATCAGCTAAAGTAAAAAACCTTCATCTTTATGTAAAAGTATTACAGGTAAATTACAAAGAAGAAGAAAAAGATACAAATAGAAATAAATAAGATAGCAAAGGAATGCTCTTCAAAACAAACTTGTACGGTTGTGAGATAAGAAAGTAAAGAAAATGACTAATGAAGAAATCAACTATGACTTGAGGCATCTGCAACAAGATATTCAGTAACACATCCTTTTTTACGTCTAGAAGATATCAAGTAGATAAACTTTTTAAAATTATTTATGTTCTTAACTATCATTAACGAAATCCAAATATTTTTTAACTCAATTCATTTAAATGTTTTTAGCTCAAGATCAATATTCAAAATACAATTTAACATTAATTTATTTGGTTGAATTGAATATTAAACCACTTACAAGAATTCTAAATCAACCATGTACATATAAGTTTAATACATATAAAATTATTTTCTAAATATACCTAAGTTCATATGTATATAATGATTAATCTAGCCATATTATTCGATCAAATATTTATTATTAACTTTAACTTTCTTTTTATTTAAAAGAATAAATATCTAACTTTATATATTTTTTTAAATTTAATTTATTAACAAAATAAATTATTAAATAATAATTTGCTTTACTGTTTTTTTTTCTTTGATTTTCTTTTTCTTTCTTGCGGTTTCACGGCTTCTACTGCCACCTCCAACAATTTGTTTTCCACCACCCTAAAGAACTTAATTAAAGAACTTAATCACGAATCCTCTTATCATTTTTCTTATCATCTTTCTTACACCATTTAGAAGGTCCTGATTTTCTTCTCACTTCGACAATTTTTTTTCCACCACCGTCAAAGAACTTAACAAAGAACGAACTTAATCAAATAACTTAATCACGAATCCTCTTGTCCCTCTTTCTTACACGATTCAGAGGATGCTTGTTCTTTTCTCACTTCACAATTCTTAGATTACACAAATTACGTCGTGGGGTAGTGCGTCTCTCCATAAAAACAAATTATTTCTCCATAAAAACAAATTACCACTCATCGACAAAATTACACTTTAAAAAAATTTCAAATAAACAAAAAAAATAAAAAATCACTTCTTTAAATGACGTCATTATTCTTCTACACTATAATAAAGATAATTAAAATAACAAAATTACCCTATTTTTATTTAATTTTTTTATATTAAAATAATGCTTAACCTACCCCTAATTTTACTTTATACAAAATCAATAATACTGAGATATAATCCTGTGTTCAATATGGGATTTCAGTTTGAATTTCATGATATGGTTGGTAGGATTACAAAAATGATTTGTGGTGTTTTTCTGTCCTAATTGACACATTACACATTTTCTATCACATTCTTTACATGAAACTGTGACCATTACCAGAAGACATTTTGTGTGCTTGACATCGCAGGCATTAAAATTTATTAAGGGTTAAATATGTTTTTGGTCCCTCAAGTTTCAGTGAATTTTGGAATTAGTCCCTCATCAAAACTTTATACCAATTTAGTCCTTCATCTTTCAAAATGCGTGAATTTAATCATTTTAACCAAATTTTGTTAAGTTTATATGATGTTTCAAGCATATTTCATGATAGTATTTAAGTTAACATTGAAGCAAAAATGTGTCAAACAGTGTAAATAATTTAAATACTATCATAAAATGCGCTTGAAACGTCAGATCAACTTAACAAAATTTGGTTAAAAGGACTAAATTCATGCATTTTAAAAAATGAAAGACTAAATTGATCAAAAATTTTGATGAGGGACTAATTCCAAATTTCGCTGAAACTTGAGGGACCAAAAACATATTTAACCCATTTATTAAATTAGATCAATATATATTATTTCTAAATAATAATTATTAAGAACTTCTAATACTAAAAGCAAATTTGCACCGATATAAATGATATTTATTTACCTCGTTGAAGTCTTTTAGCGATAAGTTTGAATTTATTTATTGACTGTAAAGATCATAGACGTGAATAAAAAATAAAAAAAAATATAATTTATATATCATTATTTAATTGAAATATATATATATATATATATATATATATATATATAATATTTAATATTAAGACTGTATATATACATAAATTCTTAAAACCTAAAAATTTATATACGGTACTTTTTATTTCAACGTCTCCAAAATATAGTCTACTATTAGTATTAGTTACATAATCCTTTTATAAGATGAAACGTTGGAGTTGAAATTAAGATGTAACGTTGGCCATAACAACCGTATTAACTGTCTTAATATTTTAATTTCATAATTTGAGTAAATAAGAACTAGCTTATTATTATTATGTAAACATACGTAAATATGTTTAATTAGATACTATGTAAAGTAAATTAATATAAGTATGTTATTATCATTTAGGACTAACACATGCATTTAAAAATATTACAATAGAAATATTTTAGAAAAGTATATTAATATTTCTAAAATTAACATTTAAATATAAAACATTTTAGATTTTAATATGTAAAACACAATAAAAATATTAAATGTTTTAGCTATGGTCAGGAACAAAATTGCTCCATTTTAACAAGAATTAGGATTGAACAAAAATAATAAATATATAGACTGAATTGGACAAAAATAATGAATATAAAAACTAAATTGAACAAACAGAAATAACACGACTACAAACTCACATGTGGCGCTAGCATTAACATGTGGCACAATTGTGACTTGACACATGGACAATTTTTTTAAAATTAAAAAAATTCAAAAAAACATCAAAAAAATCAAGAGCTAACACATGGCATGCAATGTTAAAAATGTTAACTATTTAAACACCGTTAATAAAAAGTACCAAATTGACAAAAAATTGACAAAAATGAGGACCAAATTGAACAAACACAACGAAAATGGGATCAAATGTATATTTAAGCCTTGATTTTAAGAAAATAAAAAATTATGTTGTTCTTTCTGAGGTCAAGTCGACCCTTAAACTATTTCTACATCAACCGTAATCACCATTGTCATTCACATATCTACCGAGATGTTTGTATCCTCTACTGCTCATCCTAGTATTGGAAAACAACTAAATCAACCAACATTTAATTCGCCCAGACCAAGAGCTTGAGCTTTAAGGGTGTCTAATCAGGTCGAGTCCGACAAGCCAATTTATCAACCTGACCAAAAAATGGTGGGTTGGGTCATGTATTTTAACCCGTCAGCTTGCATCAACCTGTCAGCATGTTACGTTTATTTTTTTATCCCATTCTTCATCCACTTCCATGGACAGCGAGAGACCACGAGATTCTTCCCCCAATTCGACCTAGAGACCACTTATTCCCTTCCCTCCCACTCTGAACGACTTTGACACCGCGACCCTCTGCCAACTAGGGTTATCATCACTGGCAACATTCCCTTACTCTTTTCTTCTTCAAAAATAACTACAAGGGTTTCATCTTCTTCATCCCTTTCAACATTCAAGAGCCATCAGCCCTATATCAATGGTGGGAAGGCGGTGGTGTGTTTGGAAAGGAATTTCCTCAACTAGTACCATGGCTATCAAACTCGCGAGTTAACTTGTTAACTCGTCCAAATTTACATTTCCACTCATCCTAGCGAGTTGACTCGGAAGCAAACTCGCCTTTGGAACAAACTTGGTAGACTCGCTATGTGAACTCGGTTGAACTCATGAGTCTGCAACCGAGGTGGCTAGTCTAGAGGGTTTTTTCTTTAAATCCAAAAGAACCCAGTTTCTATTCATGTTTGCCCAAAACAACCCAATTTCTACTCGTGTTTGGGTTTGTCTTCGTGTTCTTGGTGTTCACAAGTAGCAATATCAGTCACTTTGAGAGTAAGATGATCAAGATACCCCTGACTTTCAAGCCAACGTTTAATGTCGAATGCCCAAGTCGCATAATTCTTGTCATCTAACTTATCAATGGGGAAGTGCATATCGACGGTGATCGAAGCTGGAGAAGAGGTTGGATGTGCTGCCACGCACGATGGAAACGGTGGCAGATATGAGACGTTACAAAAGCGCGTGAGGGTGTGTGGGAGATCCGACGAAGGTGTCGTTGACGGCACGATGGCCGCCTGGACAAGACGATCAAAATCGTGTGGTCGCCGATTGAAACTGGTGCTCCAGCGACGATGACGGTAGCGACAACTTCGACGGCGGCAATGACAGGTGCAGTGGTAGAGGCGTAAATTTTTTTTCTAAAAGAACCTTAGGATCTCGATACCATATTAAATATAGTTAAAATAGGTTTGAGATTAATCTCCCTCTTCTGTAAAACTACACATAGTAGGGTAATGTATTTTTAATTAAGGAGACATGGGCTAAGCCCAATATACAAGATAAATAATAATAACAAAGAAACTAAAGATAGAAAATAAAGATAAAAAATTTAAGATATCTAATATATTTAAGAATATATCTAATAGTTACCATTATCGATGTTCTCAGCTTTAGTCTTGTTTCCAAGATCCTGTTCTTCCTTCTCCATGTTCCACTGCTTAATTATGGCACGTCTTTCCTCATTGTCGCCATATCTAATTGGACTACATGCCTTATATGGTGCTTTCCAATAATTGGTGTCTCAAATCCCTGTACACAAAGTAAATCACAAAAATTTAAGTTGTAAATTTTATAGCATGGTTGAATTCAAACTAAATCCAGTATCACATTGAAATATTCGCTACCATGATTATAGGCAAAAGTTTGCATGTTTAATTCAATGTTCATGATCGAGTCTATAATTAGTTTTGGGCTGAAGCGACTTTAATAGCTTTTGAATTGGACTTTTATACTTAGTTTTTCTACTAATGTGGTTTCAAAATAAAGTGACATCCGAATTTGTGAAGGCTCCTCTAAACACAAGTATCCAACAAACACCACCATCTTCAAGAAAAAAAAACTAAACACCAAAACCATAGTTCTACCTGTTAATTCTCTTCAAATGCATGAAGTTGCAATAGCCAACTGGTTGCAAGTATTTTCCTCGTATTGCCTGCACCCATGAAAGGTCAAAAGAAGAAGTGGGTGATGAAAAATTACCTAGTCACACAACACCCATGAGCATCCCCATGAGCCAACCGGAGAGACATTTCCATCTGCTCGCAGGTAGTTGACCATGACCTCATATCTGTTAATGAGCGGAACCCTAAGTATGGGGCTACATTGTTAGATTGCTTCAACCATATGTGAAGTTATTCATAAACTATTAATTAAACCCTAATAACTTTCAAATAATTATTATTCTATAACACCCAAGCTTAACGCAATGCTCCACTTTTTTTGACTAAATTTTGGTTTAAACTTTTTTATAAAAGAGAAAAAGAAAGAAATGAGTGTTATTTATATATACCCTCATATCAGTATTAAAAGTCATCAAGGAAACGCCCATTTCAAGAGAACATGTAATGACAACTTAATTCTCTCAGGTTTCAAAAAGCTTTGACTTTAGAAACATAAAGAAAACCAAAAGGAAAAAAAAATGCACCTAAATCATGACCACTCTAATTTAATTGGAGTTGTTGCCTGTTCCATCAGACGCCTCAAGGAGTTCTTTTAACAACTTATTGTCTAAGTATTCAAATCAAAGGTTGCAAAACCATTTCCAACCAATCACAAACAAAACCCAACATTAACATTTCATCAACCAATATGCATGCATATGAGAAAGTGTGGAACCCACCCTTCAATCGTTGTTTCCAAAAGGAATGATCAAACAAGCAAACAAAACCATCAAAGAGAATTATACAAACATGTGAAATGGGAAAAAACCATCACAGACAATTATCCAAACAAGTGAAAAGGGAGATGAAACAAACACACACCGGAGATGCAATCAATCTGACGAGAGGCAGTGGCGGTGCACGAGGCGAGTGATGGAAAACTAAAGCTCTACGAGATATACTACCTGCAAGGTCAACATCGGTTGCACAAGGAGAAGTTATGGATTCGTTGAAGCTTCAGATAGAGAGGCAAAATGACTACGTTGAGACTTGGGGCGAAGCGGAAGCACACATCCAGCAAATCAATGGTCAATAGTAGAAACCAATTGGAGCTAACAAGAATGCTTCTGAGAGAGGTTGAGAAGAAGGAATGAAAATTGAATTTGTCCTGCAAGTGGTGGTCAGGATCGATTGTTCGATCATACTTCTCGAAGTTCGTCATCTTCCATCGTTCGAGCAAAGGGTTTTCTAGGATTTCAGACGTGAACGGGAACATTCCTTCAGTGTTGATCGTCGCACCAGACGGGTTGAAGCCCCTGCAGACTCCTGTAATCTTTTAAACAATGTGAGTTAGCTCCTTCCGAGTTTGCCCGTTCGGTTTCGCTCGTGAAGGTCGAGGTTCCTCTTCCTAGGTTGCTCTGGCTGCTTGAACGAGCCTAGGAGGTTCGGGGTTGATGGTACAAGATCCTTACCAGATCTCTGTTGTCTAATGGTGTCATACTTATTTCTCAAAGCCTTGAGCTCTTCCTCATATTTCCTCTGCATCTCATCCATGTGTCTTTGAATCCTCCACAACATTTCCCTTGTGTCAACGTGATCGTCTAAAGCGTCCTCCTCATGTGTGTTTTTAAGACCTTCTTCGAGGGAAGGCTACCTCCAAGAAGATAAAAGACAAAATAACTACAATATTCTTCACTTCCTTTATTCAATGCAATATTCACATACAAATAGCAAGGAAATGGTCTAACGGCATCAGACATGTCACCATTGCTTAGAAAAAAAATCTAGCATATATCCTAACAACCCAAGAGAAATAATACCCTGCACCCCAACTCACGTGCACCTCCTCCCCACTAATCAGTAGCATAGTCTTCTAGATACTTGGGTCTGGCTCTATTACGTTTAGGCTTGACATGTGTAATTGGGTTGTCTATCTCACAGTCCTCTGAATTCACTGGTTCACCATTCTCATTTAGGTTCATAACATCCCGTTCCCCTTCCACAATTACCTTGTCCTCAAGGTGTAAACTAGGGAACTCGGCGAGCAATTCCTGAATAGACTCCCAAGTTGAGTCTTCTGGATACAATCTTTGCCATTGAATTAAAGTTTGAGTGTTGCCGGAACCTTCTACCTTACGCCAATCCAAAATTGCTAATGGATGAATCTTGGGCTGGTTATTATGCGCCTCTTCCGGTAATGAGAGACTAGGCTCTGTAACATCTCCATGACATGGTTTCAGTTTGGAAACATGAAATATTGGATGAATTTTGGATTCCGGGGGTAAGGCTAGCTCGAAAGCCACTTCACCTATTTGTCTAGTAACAGTAAAATGGCCATAATAACGTTTTGCCAACTTTTGAATTCGCGAACCTTCCACTGATACCTGTCAATAAGGCCTTAATTTAACAAATACTTGGTCACCCACCTTAAAAGAGTGTTGGAGGCGCTTCTTATCAGCATAGAGCTTCATTGAATCTTGAGCTTTACGTAGTTTAGAACGCAACTTTGCTAGGAGCATTTCACGGTTGGACATTTCTGTGTCCACAACTTCATTTTGACTGGTTCCCGCAATATATTAAGGTAAAGTTGGTGCAGGTTTGTTATAGACCACTTCAAAGGGAGTCATATCGGTGGAACTATGTTTGGCGATGTAGTAGTGTCATTCTTCCCAGTGTAAGTATTTTCCCCATTGCTTGGGTCGATCATGAACAAAAGCTCGAAGGTATTGTTGCAAAACCTTATTCATGGCCTCTGTTTGACCATCACTTTGAGGATGATAAGCCGTGGAGATCCATAATTTAGTGTCGCTGAGCCGAAAAAGTTCTTGCCAAAATTTGCTCATGAAGATGGGGTCACGATCTGATACGATACTCTTAGGCATTCCATGAAGTTTGCACACCAGAACAGCAAATAGTTCCGCAACTACAATTGCAGTGAAGGCGGTGGGAAGCATTCCAAAGTGGGCAGCCTTAGAGAAACGGTCAACTACAACCAAGATAACAGTGTAGTTTTGGAAAGAAGGGAGCCCTGTGATAAAGTCCAGAGAGATGTCCTCCCATACTGCCGTGGGTAGGGGTAGGGGTTGCAACAACCCATAAGGCAATTGTGAGGGTGACTTTATTTGTTGACACGTAATACATTTCTTTACGTATTCTGTGACATCGTGTTTCATGCCCATCCAATAAAAGTTTTCACTAAGTCTCCCATAAGTCTAGTGGACTCCCGCATGACCCGCCATAGGTGTAGAATGGAATTCTTCGAGCAACACTTGCTTAAGAGGAGAGTTGGCTGCGATGAAAATTCTGCCTTTGTAAAATAAGAATCATTGGATGATCTTGTACTCCGGATGTTGAGTTGGGCAGCGAAGGATCGCTTGATACTGGTCTTTTAAGATAGGGTTGGAGGAATACTCAGCTTGTATTTTGGACACAAGGTCACATCGGGATACTGTAAGTCCTAGTAATTGCGGTTCATCTTCATGCATTCTACTTAGGGTGTCTGCCACACAATTTGCAGCTCCAGGTTTATACACAATCTCATATGAAAAATCCATCAACTTGGATAAATAATATTGTTGTTAAGGTGTTTGCACCACTCGAGTCATGAGTTCACGGAGACTTCGTTGATCTGTGTGAATGGTGAATTTTCTGCCCACCAAATATGTCCTCCATTTTTTACTACCGCCGTTATAGCATGTAATTCTCTGACATAGGTTGAAGCTGATAAAAGTTTTGGGCAAAACTTCTTACTAAAATAACAAATGGGATGACCCTTTTGCAATAACACTGCACCCATACCTTGTCCTGATGCATCGGTTTCCAAAACAAAGTCTTCCTGAAAATTTGGAAGGGTTAACATCGGAGCTTGAGACATAACAGTCTTCAATTCGTCAAAAGCTAATTGAGCCTCGTTAGACCAAACAAAGGCATATTTCTTGAGCAGATTTGTCAGAGGAGCAACAATAGAGGCATAATGACGAATAAACTTGCGGTAAAAACCAGTCAACCCGAGGAAACCCCGCAACTGCTTCAATGAAGAAAGTGTCGGCCAACCTTGCATTGCACTTATTTTCTCTAGATCTGGTCCCACCCCATGCCTAGAAATGATGTGCACAAGATAATTGATGGAATCCTGTCCAAAAAAAAAACTTGGACTTCTTGAGAAAGAATTGATTGGAAATCAGACATTGGAAAACAATATCCAAATGTGAAAGATGCTCCTCCAGGGATTTACTGTAGATCAATATGTCGTCAAAGAAGACTATAACAAATCTTCTCAAATGTGGTTGGAACAACATATTCATTGTGGACTGAAATGAAGCAGGGGCGTTGCACAAGTCGAAGGGCATGACCAAGAATTCATAATGCCCTTCGTGAGTTCGGAAAGCAGTTTTTGGTATATCAACTGGGCTCATGCGGATTTGGTGGTAACCGGATCTCAAATCCAACTTGGAAAACCATTGAGTTCCATGTAATTCATCAATCAACTCATCTATTGAAGGGATTGGTAAACGATCTTTTACCGTGATGGCATTTAGGGCTCTATAATCAACGCAAAACCACCATGTTCCATCTTTTTTGCGTACTAATAATACCGGAGAAGAGAAAACGCTAGTACTTCTCTGAATAAGGCCTTCATTCATCATATCTTTGATTTGTCTTTCTATCTCATGCTTCTGAAAATAAGGGTACCGATACGGTCTAACATTTATTGGATTGGACCCTTCAAGGAGTGGAATATGATGATCAGTCTCACGAATAGGGGGAAGACCATGTGGTTCAGCAAACAATTGAAGGTATTTGCCAAGTAGATCGCAAATATCGGGTATGACTTGAGGACAAGGTTGCTCCATGGGAGAAGGTATCAATTGTAATTGGAACATTTCCGCAATTCCATCGGTGACCATCAAGCGTCTCAATTGATGCGAGGAAGCCTCTTGCGGAGCTTCGCGAGTTTGGCCTTCCAACTGCACCATTTCGCCATCCTTAATAAACTTCATTGTCAGTTTTTCATAGTCTGTAAGTACCGACCCCAAGGTAGTAAGCCATTGAACTCCCAATACCAGCTCTGCTCCACTTAATGGCAAAACAAATAGGTCAACTAGAAATTTGTGTGTCTCTAGATGCAAGGGAACTTGCTTGCACACATATTTACAAGAAAGCTCTTCACCGTTGCCAACAAGGACATGGAACCCTTGTGCTGGAATCGCTTGAAGACCTAAGAACTTAGCCTTTCGATCTTGTATGAAATTATGAGTGCTGCCACTGTCCACCAAAACCGCAATGGATGAGGACTGGATGTGGCCCAAAACTCTCAGTGTCCGCGGAATGGAATGGCCCAATAAGGCATTGAAACTAATTTGGGCTGCAACATTATCTAGTGGATCGGGTGGGTCGGTTTGATCTTGGGTTTCAGCCTGCAATAAACGGGTCAAATCCCCCTCTGCATCTTCCGATTCAGCAATCAATAACAAAAATTGCTTCTTACATTTGTGTCCAGGTTTGTACTTGTCATCACAATAGTAGCATAAACACTTCTCTCTTCTATTTTGTAGTTCAGCGGTCGATAGTCGTTTTATAGGATGATTGTTTGTGTTTGGGCTCGATTTAGGAGGAAAGGAACTGTTTGGGATGGATACTGGTTTTGATGAAGGAAAATCAGTGTTTACTACTGATCTTTGGGCTATTGGTGTGAAACGCTGGGAACGAATAGAGGTTGCAATATCTACAAATTTGTCCTCCTGCAACTTGGCTAGGCTAATAGCTTGTGACAATGAAATGGGTTGGAAAGCCTGCACCTCTCTTCTAATCTCGGGTTTTAACCCCGAAACAAAACAACTCAAAAAGAATGGAGGAGGTAATCCCACAATTCTATTGGCAAGGGATTCAAACTGAGCCTGATATTCTCTCACGGTGGTTGTTTGGCATAGCTTGAAAAGGGCCCCTTTAGGATCCTCATAGTGCGACGGCGCAAACCTGATTTCTAGACAATGGATGAAAGTTGCCTATGAGGTCAATTGATTATTAGCATGCATCCATTGAAACCAATTGAGAGCCTCTCCTTCCATGGAAAATGAAGCTATTTGAAGTCGTTGCTCTTCCGGTATGTTGTGTAAGTCAAAATATTGTGTAATTTGAAAAATCCAGCCCAACGGATTAGATCCATCAAAACGCGGAATGTCTAGCTTTACTGTGGTGCGGGAAAACGGAAGAATCCTGTTGTTAGAGGATTCCGGTCCGTTGTTGTGACGAGAGAGAACCTGTGCTTTGAGATTAGTCATGCGATTGCTCATTTCCTCCTGAAAGATTCGTTGATTCGCCAACAGCTGGTTCATAGTTGCTTCGAGCTTATCCTGATTTTTTGATGATCCTGTCATGGTCGCTAAAAAAGAACTCTCAATGAAAGCACCAGAATGTAAGACCTTCTTCGAGGGAAGGCTACCTCCAAGAAGATAAAAGATAAAATAACTGCAATATTCTTCACTTCCTTTATTCAATGCAATATTCACATACAAATAGCAAGGAAATGGTCTAACGGCATCAGGCACGTCACCATTGCTCAGAAAACAAATCTAGCATATATCCTAACAACCCAAGAGAAATAATACCCTGCACCCCAACTCACGTGCACCTCCTCCCCACTAATCAGTAGCATAGTCTTCTAGATACTTGGGCCTGGCTCTATTACGTTTGGGCTTGACATGTGTAATTGGGTTATCTATCTCACAGTCCTCTGAATTCACTGGTTCACCATTCTCATTTAGGTTCATAACAGTGTTACTTGTCATGTTTCTTGTGGTCACCATATAAGTTTAAGTAGAATGATCATCGCCTTACGGTGGGTGCCAAAATGTTTCGGGTATAAGAATCCCATGTCCACTTAAAAATTTCCATGTTCTCCAAAGCTCCATTCCTGTTATCCGTTTGGTGGTCTTGTTCGTCAACCGATCTATGTGTACCTGTCAAAGGTGCTCCGATGTTAGAGTTAACGATTGATCAATCGATTAATGCAATAAATGTTGTAATTAGTGTAAAACAAAAGTTTCAAAAACCATACCTTTGACTTATATTTATAAATTTTCTCATGGGTATGTAATTAGGGTTGGTCTAATTACGGTCCAATCTCTTTTAATCCTGATGTCTGATTTGATTACACTAATAGGAGATTAACATTAACGTCATTCGACACGATGGGTCAAACAACGCAACACCTAATCTGTATAAAAGACTAGGGTGAAGTCCTGTAGACAATCCAATTGAGGACACTAAAAAGGGCCACTCAATACGGTCGATTGACTACTGATCGCATCTCTAAAATTCGAAGTAATCTCACACGATCAATGTTTAATTATTTGATCACATTTCTAAAATTGTTCTTTAAAATAATCTCATATAACCAATGACCAAATGTTTAATGACATATATAGAAATCTTCTTCAAAATAATCTCACATCACTGTTCAATTAAGATACTAAACCGACCCATACAGTATAGAATGCATGGCAAAGGATAAGTTCCATCTCACCATTTGAATATAGTATTTCTCAGTAAAAGGGAACTTCAATCAATCTTAACTAGAATGCTAACATCATAAAACCACGACAGGTTTTGAAAGATTAAGTTATTATTCAAAATTCGAGAGATAATTTTTCGAATATTTAATTTTCAAAGACAAAACCGTCACGCGCGTGCTGCATGGAGCTATATAATATTATGGATTAAACTTTAATCTCTATTTTAAAAATATTACATGCATATTTAATAGAAATTGGTATTGTCATATCATATCAATTAATAAAATAATATGACCATATGATAAATTTTTATTGAATGCTTTGCCCCACATATTCATTAAATTCTTTTATGATCAGAACAATTTTTCTTCTTCTGTGACATAAGAAGGATTGTTCCAGTTCGGAAGACTATGTTCCCTCTCAAACATTGGTCTTATTTTTCTTTTACATGTTATAAATAAATAATTTTGACAAATCAAACCAATATTAGTCATTGATAATCATAATTTTAAAATATGAAAAATTTGCATTGTAACAAATCAAACCAATATTAGTCATTGATAATCATATTTTTTTTATTAAAGAAAACATACTGAAGTATACTATTTTTATCACTTAAATTTTATGACTACTGAATAGTTAGAATACTCTAATTATTTTTCAGTTTTTATTAGACGTTAGGTTAATACGTTTGATATTTTTTATTAAAAATAAAATTCATCCCAAATTTAAATTGATTTCCAAATTATAATATATGGTTTATTTTTCAACTCCAATGAAGTTAAATTTAACTTAATTTCATCACCGTAACACATTCTTAAATTTCTTAAGAATGAGAAAAAGAATGATTCGAGTGAGCATATTCTCAAAATCCACCCTTCAACGTTTTGACTATGTGGCAGGTATGTTTGTCTTACTCTCACTCTCACCTAAATCCTTTCGCTCTTTCCTTTTTCTTTCGCTGTGTTTCCTTTCATCTGTTTCTCTAATCTTCATTCACTGCTTCAATTTCCACTCCAACCAAATCCATCGAATGCTTTATTTTTTCTCCGAAAACAATTCTTCAGTTTACGCTTTGTGTAAACTGAATCTGGATTTGTTGGATTTTCCCAACTATCCCAAACTGGGTATACTTGAAAACGGTTTATGAACTCTAATTCAACATGAAGTTCACATTTTTAGTTTATTCATGTGCATCTTCAATTTAACTTAGATTTGTCCGTAGCTTCCATCTTTGTTCATCTATGAAGGCATAGTGATAGTCTCACTCAAGCTTTCAGTATTCATTTTAGGGATGATACATAGAGTTGATTCTGTTGATCACTGTCTGATCAAACCCTAGTGGCATAGGTTTTAGTTTCTTGTTTATTTTGAATGTGAGCACTATTGTTTTGCCATTGATGTCATTTATGTGAACTTTCATATTTTTTAGGCGTACGAATTAGTATTTTGCTGTGTAAGTTTTTATAGACATGCATAAAACATAGGCATTGATGTCATTTTTGTGTGGGCTTCCTGTCCTTGAGTGTGTTTATTGTCTGGCCTGTGCTCGTTGGGCATGGAAAAAATGTCTGTACAGTGCAGGCTATGAGAGTGAAAATTGGGGGCTGGCTACTGCACAAGAATTTGAGCCTGTTCCTCGGATCTGTCGGCTAATCTTAGCCGTCTACGAAGATGATGTTCGTAACCCTCAATGGGCTCCCGAAGGAGGTTATGGCATTAATCCTGATTGGGTTATCTTGCGGAAGGACTACGGCGATAACCAAGGCCGTGTTACACCATACATGATATACCTTGATCATGATCATGCTGAAATCATACTAGCTGTCAGTGGACTCAATTTAGCAAAGGAAAGTGATTATGTTGTTTTGCTTGATAATAAGCTCGGACAAGCTGAATTTCATGGTGGTTATGTTCATAATGGGTTATTGAAGGCAGCTGGATGGGTTTTTGATGCAGAATATGAGGTTCTTAGGAAGCTAGTGGCAGAAAATCCAACTTATATGTTAATATTTACAGGGCATTCTCTAGGGGCTGGGGTGGTGGCATTGTTGACAATGCTAGCAGTTCATAATCGAGACAAATTGGGTATACCGAGAAATAAGATCAGATGCTTTGCAATAGCTTCTCCTCGGTGTATGTCTCTCAACTTGGCTGTAAGATATGCAGATGTGATCAATTCTGTTGTACTCCAGGTTGTACAGTCTCCTTTTGATATGAACTTAGTACAACAACTTGACTGATTTACTTCTTGTAGTCTTGTTTAAAAGTACAAAATTGTTTGTTAATCTTTATCAAGATATCATATGCATGAAATCTGCCGTTTCATTTAGGTTGTGAGTGAAGCCTCTGAATTCTTTTTTGTACACATTATTAAAGGGAGGATCTACTGAAAAAACAAGATGATTTGACAACTCTTAAGTGTGTTAAGTGTGGTGGAAGTAAACATGCTTCTCTTAGTGATGTAATAACATAAGGGTCTACTTGGATTTCTTTCTGGTGTTAAGTGTTGATGGATTTTATAATACATCTATATTTGCATGTCTAACAATTAGTAAATGATTTTCCTGAATTGGTGTTGCGAATTTATTTCATGTTTGGAAGATATATTTGTATAACTATATCCTAGATAATTGATGAGCTTGTATTCCTTGTTAGGATGAACATACTCTGTCAATGTGATATGCTGATTTGGAATGATTAAAGCAGTAACGATTTGCACTGTTGAAATTTAAGAATGAATACTCATACAATTTGTTAAGCAGAATTTGTTTGAGAAAAAGAAAAAAGAAAATTGATGTGCATCCAGAAAAAATATAGTGATTGATGAAAGAATGCTTTGAGAAATTTCAACAATTAGATGAATGTGTGCTCCACAGAATTAATATAATAATTGTTTTTGCGACAGGGATATTTATTCCATTATTATTTTTATTTATCAATTTATCAGTTCTGTGCACTAATTTTCTATGCTTTACTTTGACAAACCAGGATGATTTTTTACCTCGTACAACTGCTGCTTTGGAAGATGTCTTCAAATCACTTTTATGGTAAAAAAATCTTCATATTTTCCTCCTTCCCCTTCCTCCTTACATTGTGTTAGGATAGAGAATTCCACAAGTTCAAGGAAATTAAAATACATTCTTCATTTGTTTAATTTTAATTTTATTTGATTAGAGTATTTTAATTATCACCAAATACAAAATTTTATTCAAATGTTCTTTTATCAATGTTGGTCACAAATGTGACATTGGTCAAAGTTATCTTTTTGTTCTTGTTGGTTGAAGTTATTTGTTGACCATCTTTTTGATTGCTATTGATTGAAAATGGTACTACTTAAGCATAATGCAAAAGTTTCCTCAATCAACATAAGAAAAAATTCTGACCGATTTTGGGCAATAAATAACACTAGTGTCATTGATTAGAAAACAACTCTTGTTGACATCCATTAACTAATAATACCAAAAAATTCAACTAAACAAAATTAGTTGACATCAATTGAAAAACAGTCTCGCCAACATTGGCCGAGAAAATGCTGACCAATGTTGACTGAGAACTAAATTTGTCTTGTGTCATTGGAAAAGTAATCCTAACAATGTCAACAAAAAGTACCCCATCAATTGAAAAACTTTAACTTAGATTGGCAAGAAGATAATCTTCCTGGTTAATGTCAACTATGAGATGTTGATAAACAACTATGACATCCACAGAAAATAACACCAATTAATGTGATGAGAAAATGAATGGAGGGACCATTTTGGTATTTAGTTTGGGATGAATATTGACGTCCCATTCAAGAAAGATAAGAAGGGGAGTGATAAGTCTTAGGGTTGATTTCTGCAAATTTGATTGCTGCAAATTACTTTTATAAGATCAATACTTGGGTTTTTATTAATCATAACTCCATAAAGTTCTCAAAAAGAAACTTAATTTTCTTTCAAAATTGATACATCTCCCATTGCATTACAACACGTTTTTATAGGCTAAATTATGTGTCACTCTTGACAATAATAATAAGGTCTGCTAAATTCCACCTTAATTTCCACTAAGTAGTCTTTATTGTTCATTAGCAATTAACTCCAACTAGTGTTGTCTTTAATTCCACTATATGTGTCATTATTTCCTACCATGAGAAAATGATGGTTTACCTTCTCTTGTGGTTTTTAGTCTTCCATTGTGACAATTAAGCCTAATTAAAAAACATAATAAAAATTACAAAGAATACTCAATTATATTGACCTCCTCTAGATCGCATCATAACATTAGTGAAAAAAATTGTTTGACACTTGTCAAAACGCACTGCCAATGTGGACCAAGAAAATACTAGTTAACATCATCTAAGAAATAACATTAGCTTACATTGGTGAAAAAATAACTTTGGCAATGTCATCTGAAAAATGATCCCGATCAATATCTGCCTTAAGGAAACCGACTAGACATCTGCCATAAAATCGAGGTGGAGTTGAGTATGCATTGAGTGAGTGAACAACATTCTAGTTGAGGACAAGCTGACTATGCCCCAACCTCAAATGGGGCCGAGTTTGTTAGAATTATAGGACTGAGATCAAGAGGGGTATGTGGATTGAACTATCACCAATTTTTGAAGAGAAAGATCAAATGCTTTATCAAATTTATTGAACAAGAAAGCAGCAGACAATAATTAATGTATAAAGATGATTGATTGCAAAAGAACAAGAAAATTTACAATTATCAAGTATAGAAGATAGAGAGAGAAAAGAAAAACAAGATTTATACTTATTCACACGATAATCATAGCTACATCCAATTGTTCAGCCACTCCAGCCAAACTTATCCTCTAAACTTTCTAGTTTTGCGAGCACTCTAAAAACAAGAAAGAAACCCCAAGAACTATTGTCTTGAACTCTACAAGACTTTATAGTTCATCCTCTTGTGACACCCTATCACAAGAACAACATGGAAACCCTATCCAAGTTCGCACCCTTACCAGAAAAACAATTCAATATCACCTAAAAAAGTTTAAGCACAGAAGAAAAACTACAAAGTCAGGTGATTACTTAAATGTTCTTCTTTGCCAAGGTCTTTATCACCAAATTCAAGCAAGATGTCTCCAAGAAGAATTGTATTACTCAAGTCTCAGTCTGTCTCAGTAGACAAAGTGTTTTCAGAAAGAATGCAACTGATTTCGTGTAATTTGATTTTCAAATGAGGGAGATATAAAGATTTCAGAACCTGATAGTTTTAATTGATTAAAACACAGCTTAGAAGCCTATCAGGCTTTTAATATGTTAAAATAGGATAAGTTTTTCAAATTTTCATGCATATGCATTGGATTAGTACAATGAAGCTCTTGCTGTTAAAACGGGTTACAGTGGTTGTTATCCTTTATTGGCAGTTGGCCCTGTTTGTTGTGTATAATGTGCTTAAAGGATACCTGCACATTGGAGGAGAAGAAGCTCAGAGATCCAAGGCGTCTATATGCACCTGGTCGGCTCTATCACATTGTGGAGCGAAAACCATTTAGGTAAAGTATGATACTCTCAAATTTTACTTTTTTATTTATCTCATAGCTGTGGCATCTTATTGAGCTCCCTCTAATTAAAGGAAGACTTCTCACTGGCCTTACTATAGTCGCTATGCAATCATGCATTTAATAAAAATGTATCCAATACTCTTCATTTTGAACATTATCCAACACAGTAGTGAGTGAACTAATTTTGGAGGACTATAGTGATTGTAGTCAAGGTAATTGGTTTTATCCTTTAAATTCTATCGATGCATATTGTAATTGGAAAAAAAAAAAGAAAAACTGAATAACATTCTTCTGTATTATTCTTTAAGAAAGATACAAGAGTTTATATATAGTAAAATAAAAACTAAACAGACTATATCTGCATAATTGAATGCCTTATTATTACCTAATAGGTAATAAGGCATTCAGTTAACAGTCCATATGCATGGGGTTTTCCCTGAAAGATTTTACACAGCTGCAAGCAAATTTACCTTATTTTTATTTTGTTCACCTATTAACCATGTGACTTTTGTGCAAATTGTTCACCCTAAACCCTAAATGCATGTATTCCCTCTGATTTAGTTGAGAAGCAGGCCTTTATGCATTAAACCTTTTCTCATCCTACTTTCCCTTTGATTTTTTCTCATTCCTAGAGAGTTGAACATAAAAATCTTGCAACTTTGTGTAAGGTTGTGCATGTGTGTAAGACAACGAAAGTTGCACTTTATAATTTTCAACGGTAGATAAATTTTCAATAGAATATTGTAAATGTCCTGTCAGTACTCAAGATTCAACAGTTTTTCTGTGTGCACATGTGAGTGTGCCCGCTTATGCTATTATCTAATGTTTCTGGAATAGGATTTATTGAGTTTGACATTTGAGTCTTCCGAAGTATGACCCATGGTTTCATATCTGCATTTACGTTTGAAAGGTTCTTTTAATCTACTTTTATGTATGCTTAAAGGATAAAGTGATCAAATTAGAAGAGCAGAATGTTATCTATATGCAGTAATAATTAGGATTATAGTCTCTTCTGGTTGCAGGTTGGGAAGATTTCCTCCTGTTGTTAGGACAGCAGTACCTGTTGATGGGAGGTTTGAGCATTTAGTTCTTTCTTGCAATGCAACTTCTGACCATGCCATCATTTGGATAGAGAGAGAATCCCGACGGGCACTCAGTGTAAGCAATAAGATTTATTCAATAATAACAGAGTTGTCTACCAAAACAGTATATATAAAGTAACTACTTCTCTGCAATTTGTGCTTTAATGATATTCCAAAACCTGGCTTATATTCAATGATTCATTATAGCAGTGCAACTTTTTCTTAAAAGGTGATTCCAGTCCTACTTGTACTGCTTAAGCACTCATGATATTGGGTGAGTTTGTTTGTGATTTTTTATTTAAAAAGTTTTTTTTAATAAAATAAGCAGATTTCTGCTTCTTTTTTTTGTGTTTGTCTAATCTAATTTTTTAAACAGTAGTTTTTTTTTTTTGGAGAAGCAAATATTTTCTTCTTAAATTAGTGATTTTTTAAAAAATTCATATTTTGAAAAACTTATTTTATATTTAACCGAACTGGCCCATTTTTAATTTCTGCTCCTACCGTTACTTTTAAAGATAAAATATTATCCCAGGTCTTTCTTACATATACTCTCTTAATTTTTGTGTGCAATAATCTTCACTTTCTTCTTTCCTATACTTTCCCTTTTCACCAGAGTTTAAATTCCATAGTTTTTTATTTGTTAACTTTTCCCATAACCCCACATGATGTATCATGATGTCCACCACCTCTAAAGACTTGTGAAAGTACCAATATTCTGCATATCAAACTTAATTGCTCACTCTTGGACAGTTGGACTAACTTATTTACCCAATCCAGTTATAGATATATTTTCTTTAATCAAAGGATTGAATGTTATTGCATCACCTTACAGGCTGCAATCCAAACCAAGTTAGCACAATAACATGTAACAATCATGTGCAGTATTCTTAGTACAATTAAAAAAAATACAAAAATGGGAAATCAAACCAAAACCCACTAAGAAAATATCTAATGTGGGAGACCAAATCTACGAAAAAAAGGGACAATAGGAGGTACTCCATCCCACCCAGTAAAAGCTAAAGTTCTAAGACCATAAACAACTAAACCATCCCCACACCTATTTCCGTCCCTATAAGTGTGTGAAAATCTAAACTGTATACCATTTAATAGAATTCAAAACATTATTCCATCTATTCCATAATTTCCTAGAAACTAAACTATCAACAAAGCTTTCACAGTGAGCAAGGAATCCATCTCCAACCGCAGTGCTCTCCAACCTTTTTGAATAGTGATATCAATAGCCTGAATAACATCCGGGAGTTCAGCTTCAAAAACTGAATTTTCTTGTATAAATTTTTCCCAAAACCCATGATCTCTCTGCTCTTGAAGCCTAAAATCCCACCACCGGACACACACACACCCCTCTAGAGCATGAAAAGAAACCATTCAGCCTGGAATTGATCAGCACAGATAATTTAGCAAAATTTAAAAGTAAAAGAATCCAATTACAAAAAAATGTCATGGTAACCATAGGCTTTTAGAACAACTATTTAGATGTTCCCATCAATGGTGTCAAAAGCTTTTCCAATATTAATCTTGAGAGCAATGTTTCCAGAAGAGCACTTCCTGTCTATAAATTTATGGACTCTGAAACTGTGCCTATGCAGTCAGTGATACTCTTCCTGGAACGGACCTCTTTGTTAGGGAGAGATGAGGTTCCCTATAACCAAAGCTAATCTATCAGAAAGAATTTAGAAAAAAATCTTATATTTGAAATTAGCCAAACCTATTGGTCTTAAAATTCCAATTACATTTGCACCGGGTTCTTTAGGAATTAGGATTATGTGGTTGGAATTATAATTAGTAAGAATTCATCAGTTCCTGAGAAACTTGTTAGGATAAGCAGACAACATGTAACCTCTTCTTCCTGAGCATTGGCCTGAATGTAGTATTAAAGAAGAAGAGCGGTAGATAATATTGATATATGCATGAATGTTGATGTTGAGCATCATGCATATTTCAATATTATTGTCGCCCTTGCTTTGATATTACATTCAGGCGCCAAAGCAGTGACACTCTATCTTATTGGTCGTTGTACTCAAGCCATGTATATCAACGCATAATTTGTCACGAGTGATCCATGTATTCAGCAAGCCTTACATCAATTTTTTAGGGCCTAGCACAACCCTCCTACTTTACCTGAGCTTGGTATGAATTGTGGGATGAGGTTAAAAGTCCTAATTTAATCTATAACTTTTTATTTCTTTTAATAAACCCTATTGCTTAATTTGACTTTGATTTCCAATTTAAATTTTTAATCTTGATAAACTATATTAAATTGAAGATATCTTTCTTTTTTTAGATAAATTGAATTTTATTATTATTATTATTTTCTTATTCTAGCTAATTTTATTTTGATTTTAAACATTATATATATATATATATATAATATTAAAAAAGATTAATTGTCTTATTGGAATACTTTATTTCTATGATTTATTCCTCTCTTTTAATAATTTTATCTATTTAATTTATCCTGTCTAATAAAATTGAATATTCAATATTACCAATGTAAACACTTAATCCCATCTCTTTAATTTGGTTTTATTTATAAATTTTGCATTAATCAAATAGTTTCCATACACTTCAAGAACACGGCTAGTTATATTTGTAATTGTTTACTTTCACTAGTAGAGATATTATGATACTGTCAAGCACTTGGTCACATTTTCTACTTATGTTCTTATGATACCATTGACGAATAGCCATTGATTAAGAAAATTTAGAAAACCACATGGTAAATGTTTCAGTGCAGTCATTCCTGAAGTATCTATCACATCTCGATCTTTCCCCAACCTTAGTAGACATTAGTAAGCATTTTCCCTCTTGTTAGTGTGTTAAGTGTGTTTCTACAGATACTGGTGGTGACTGTCTTCTGTAGATTTTTGTAAGTTGAACTCTTTGTACACTAACTGGGTTTTTGGAATGTAATTGTTTTTATTTTTCAGCTTTCTGAAGGAACTTAAGAAAAAATATTCTATTATTTGATATATGGTATTTTCTGTGATCAGTTAATGCGAGACAGAGACGATCATATGGAGATTCCAGCAAAACAGAGGATGGAGAGGCATGAATCCATAGCTCGAGAACACAGTGAAGAGTACCATGCAGCCCTTCAGAGAGCAGTTGCTTTGGATATTCCACAAGCATACTCTCCTTCATCCTATGGAACATTTCATGAAATTGATGTTGGAGAGGATTCTGGAAGATCAAGTGAAGGTTCCTCCTTCTTTCATAAGAAAAGAACACAAAGTTGGAATGAATTTGTTGGACGTTTGTTTGATGTGGATGATTCAGGTCATATGGTGTTCAAAAAGACACCTCCATGAAATATTTCTCCCTATCTAAGCTTAATAAAGCACTATTTGTTTCTTCTTTGCTTCATTTTGGACTATTTCTTCCTCAATCTCAATAATAGCAGTTTATACTTTTTTTTTTAAGTTTTGGATTAGTCAATTTGAAATACAAAACCTTCATTATAAATTAATCTTTTTGAACACCTTTTCTAAATTTTGGATTAACAGGTACGAAGGTTTCACCTTTCCATATTACTTTTCCTTAACAAAAGAGGATGTAAGATTTCAATAATGGTATCTGAAAAACATTTTCAATAAGTCTTTCTAAGAAAGAAAATTAATAAGAAAATAATAAATGAATTTTTCATCAGCCAGTTTAGAAATAAAAAGTAAAAATTTGGAGAATTTATTAGATATTTAAAAAAATTATCTAAATAAACTATAACTTTATTCCAAAAATGAAGAGAGTGAATCAACACAATTATCATGGCACACTCTAACTAAATATAATAAAAACTATGAGTGACACTCCTTAACTAAGATGGATGATTTTGTTGTTTTTTATGGTTTTTAATAAATATTAATCAATAACAAAGCATGGATTTAGATAAATAGTTTAATTAAATACTCATTAAACAAGTGTTTAATTAAGTTGTTTACCTAAATCCACTTTAGAGACCAATAAGTATAAATTGATTTGATAGTTGATATAGGTATAAGTGGTGACAAATAGTAAGTGACCAACTATTTAATGATAACTCCAAATTTACTTTTATTTTGATACATGATGATGCCCACTCCAGATCACTGAACAGTATAGTTAGCTAAGATGTTCAGATACGATACGTGTATCGGATACGATACGTATCTGATACGTCGATACGTTTATTTTTAAAATAATAAGATACGATATACGTGATATATGAATATTGAAAAGGTGTACAATAATTTTTACAAACATAATAAATATATAATTGTTAATGATTCTTGTGTGTGAAAGAAAAATTTCTTTTACTGAATTTTTTTTTAAACAACTTAAAATGTTTCATACTTTTTCTGAAAATTATGATACTTAAATTATTGTTATAAAAAATATAGTCAAGTATGTGGAAACTTATGATTTTTTTTATTTTGTAAAATATTAAATACTATTGTCGTGGTATGTCCAATAATCTCATATCTCATATCAATTGAAAGTTAATTAAAAAAATAATTTAAATATATCTTCTTTCTTTTATCTTTGTTTTATCTTTTAACGATAAAATCGAGCTTTAATCGACTCTGATGTTATATCAATAAACTTGAAATCTGAATAACTATTATATTCACCATTTAGTTAATATTTTAATTTCAAAATTTTTTATCACATTTCCTTTAATGAAGCTAGATGTTTATGAAGCATTCCATCTACATACTTCACATTTGTGCAAATGTTTGTTAACGTGTATAATCAAACGCAAATATATTAATATTTTAAGCACATACAACACAAGTTTTATATAATCAAAAATATTTAAAAAATATGTAAGTTGTTTTCCCAAACAATCCTTAAACATTGATTTACTATTACTAAATTTTTTATTCTCATCAAACCCAGTAACTAAAGATTTTCGTTAACCATTTTTAATAAGAAAATGACAACATCTTATAATATTCTCTATTAATGGTGTATGCATAACATTAAATCTTCATCAAAAGTTTTGTGTGCTTTTTTCCCACCACAAAGATTTCCCACTTTGTTGTTTAATCCACGAGGGGCTGCTGGAAGCATTAAATTGGAACCAAAAGTGACAAATACAAATAGCAAGAAAGCACGTTAGTGCTAAGTGCAAATCAAAAAGCACCTTTTTGGATATGAATGATGAAATGCAATCATATTAAATCCTCTGAAATCTAGTGCAAAGATTCTCTATATCTTAAAACTTGTTTGAATACCATGATGATTCAACAACCATTTTTCTTCCTAAGTCAATCCTTCCAAGTCCTAGAAATCACTTTCTCCCATTACTTGTTTTCTGGTTTTGGAAGTCATAGAATGTCTTCATGCATCAATCTTCATGGTTGGAATAATCTACAATTTTAAAGCAAAAGAAAGAAAGAAGAAAAAAATAACCACCTTCACATATTTCAGACAAACTATAATATATGATTCTTCAAAAAAGTGCATACACACCACATTCCTTATTATAATGTTACAATACACATGTTGGTGTCCATTTTTCCAATACACAAGTTTGAAACACATTAAAACATCAACAACAACAACAAAAAAGTCATCTCTTGAAACATGAACTATAATACTATAATACCATTCCTTAAAAAGATACAAAACTTCAGACTTTATGCATCATTTTTTATGGATCTTTAGTGGGATACAATACTAATAAAACACAAATCTAATTTTGTTGGAAGTCCCACATCGACTAGAGATAAGGTCAATTCATAATATATAAGTGAGATGCAAACCTTATTTTACAAGCTGGTTTTGTGGAGTTGAGTTAGGCTTAAAACCCATTTCTAACATGGTATCAAAGTCAGGTTAGAGCCTATCCTAGCGAAATTTCTTGAACATGGTGTTCCACCAGCTATTGGACTCCTAACGGACCACCCACTAATTTTGGTTTATATGGTATTCAACTTTTTCATGTTTACTCAACATAAAACTTAGACTCATACTTAAATTTTCAACAATTCTATCAGAGTTCGTCATATTCAGAATATGAGCATTGAATCAATGCACTAAACCTCATGCATATCTATTCTGATACATTAACTCCCTCTGTACACATTTTAAGACAATTTTTTTTTTTTTGCACATGTGAACAGTGTATTGTATTCATATCTGAATTTTGACAAATGCAGAGCCTCTAAAAGCGTGTGTATGGTTTGTACTTTGTTGATATATTTGGCTTTTTCTTTTTCTTAAGCATCTAGATGAACATTTTGACTAAGTATTTAGTCAAATCTTTTCACAGAAGAAATAGAGTTCCATGCATAACGGAATATACAAACTAATTGTGGTTGAGATGCTTGCTTCACAGCCTGTCTTTTTGACTCTGAAGGCATATTATAAAAGTGGGAACTAAACAAATGAAAAAACAAAAAGAAGAAAAAAAGTATCTTCATTCTTCAACATCTTCATCTTGCATCACTCTCTCTGCTACCCTTTTATTGTTTTTTTCCTTCATCACTTTCTCTATCATACATATCCGAATTATACCAACTTTATCTCTGTTAACTGTTTGAAATAAGGATTTCCACAAGAGGGTGAGAAAAAGTGTATGCACTTTTAACGACAGAATTGTTATATCTTTATTCTACCTTCGTAGCCTTCTGTTTATAGCCTTTTCAACAGGTCAAGTTCATAGACACATTGTTTGCATATTATCATTCAGTTTTGGCCAATCATTAGCTTCCCACAACCACAGTACAAAAAAAATTACACTGTTATCAATTTAGAATCTTATAATGACTATGACTTTTAAAGTACTTCCGGTAAAAATCAGTTCAGATTCTCTGCTTGAGTTTTTTTGGTTCTATCCAGTATTAAATATACACTGATATTGGTTTATTATAACTCTTTTTAATATATTTTAAAACATCAATGATATTTTGAAGACATAATAGATAAACAGATAAACAGTAGAGAATTCAAATTTGGGCAGATATCAGATAAAATCACAATATTAAACTTTGGATGATGACAGTACACATACTTTTTTTTGTCTCTTTTATATCCTAATTCCTTTTGACTCTAAGAAGAACACCAAGAAGTTAGTTTTGCTTTATGCTCTATATCTTTGTTGGCACTTCTCCACTTGATGGATAAAAATAATGGACTTGTCTTATCTATACTCTGTCTTATACCTGTCTTCTGATTTAAAGGTTCTGACCAAACTTCTATATATTAAATTTCTGAGGACTTTGGTGGTGGCAGCATACCATAATGTCTAAGTCTGAATATGTTGTTGAGCTTCCTATTTTAGACATTTCTCAGCCATTACACCCTTCTTCTCTAACCTCTCTCTCTAAAGCCTGCAAAGATTGGGGATTTTTCCACATAATCAATCATGGGATCTCCAAAGATCTTTGCAGCCAGATCCATTATTTATCTAAATACCTCTTCAGCCTCCCTTCTGAGGCAAAACTTAAACTTGGTCCTTTCTCCTCTATAAAGTCCTACACCCCTCACTTCATTGCCTCTCCATTCTTTGAGAGCCTCAGAATCAATGGACCAAACTTCTATGTTTCTGCTAAGAGCTCTGAAGAAATCCTCTTTGACAAACACAACTCCAGATTCAGGTAATGTACAACAATCACATTGCTAATGTTTCATTCTTCTGTGTTTCAAATAAGGTCATGTTAGGCATCAGTGTGAACTTTGACATCGACATCTCAGCTATGCTGACACTCAAAAACTTATGGATTTGTTTTGAAACAGTGAGACACTACAAGAGTATTGCAGTAAGATGGCTGATTTGTCAGAGAAAATTCTGAAGCTTGTGTTGATGAGCTTGGAGGATGGGTTTGACACCCTCTTCTATGATTCTGAATTCAACAAGTGTCATGGTTACTTGAGGATAAACAACTACTCTGCTCCAGAAAGATTGGAGGAGGATCAAGTTGAGGGGCTTGGAATGCACACTGATATGAGTTGCATCACAATCTTGTACCAAGATGAAATAGGAGGGCTTCAGGTGAAGTCACATGAAGGAAAGTGGATAGACATAAACCCTTCTGAAGGGACCCTAGTGGTGAACATAGGAGACATGATGCAAGCATGGAGCAATGATAAACTAAGATCTTCTGAACATAGAGTTGTTTTGAAGCAACCTTTGAACAGGTTTTCATTGGCTTTCTTCTGGTGCTTTGAGGATGAGAAGGTTGTGATGGCACCAGATGAAGTTATTGGAGAAGGAAACAAAAGGGTGTATAATCCATTTGTGTGCTCAGAATACTTGAAATTCAGAGAGAACAATCAGAGAGGAAGATTTGAAAAGGTGGGGTATACAGTTAAGGATTTTGCAGGAATCAGGTCTCAACTGTGAAGTAAAAATTTGGATTTTCTTTGTTGTTTCTCCACTGTGGCTTTAAAATATACTGATCGATACTTATTTTGATGTATTTTTAAAATATCAACCAGTATATTTTAGATACTCAACAGAAAACAACACCAAAGAACCGGTATGAATCTGGACTCTTAAAAATGGTTATAAAAGTTGAAAATGAGTTCATCAGAGAGAGCAATTTGTGCTTGCTGTGACTTGTTCCAATAGTGATGGTGCTCTTGGTATATAAAATAAATAGACAGAAAAACTTTGCTGGTCTTCAAATAATTTTGTTGTGTTCTTGCTGTTCTTTGGCTGGTTGTACATAGCATTTATTGAGCAAACAATAATATTTGTCAACCAACAAATACGTGTACCATTGTTATTCATAAAAACCCTTCCTTTGCATGCATTGAAAAACTGTCATTTTATCCAACTAAATTGGGTCTACACATGTTCCTTCTCAAAAACTATGGTTGAGAGAACTAAAATTTCAAACACTATATTTGAGTTATCTAAAATGTATAGTAAAAGAAAAAGAAAAATAGAATATGCATATTAAATATTTGTTTAAAAAGTAATATTTAGCAAATTATAAGAAAAGAAGTTAGATTTAGAAAGAAAAAAAATCTATCATTGAAGAAATGATTTCACATAATAATAGAATATGCATATTAAGTATAAAAAAGGTTAATTATAAAATTCAAATATAAAAGCATAGATCTTGTGAAAAAAAATATTGTTAAAGCATAATGACGTGACAAACTGATTTTAAAAAAAAGAAGATAAATTTAAGTAATAGTATTAATTATAAATACTCAAGGATATAACAAAAATAATGGTTTATAAGGTAATTATAACCATCATCTTGGCATCAAAAAATATATATAACATTAATTCCAGAAACATTCGAAAATAGTTTTGAATTTTTTTCCATAGTTTGGTATAAATCTCTAAATTTAAAAATTTATTATTTTAGTTTCTTTTACTGTAACAGCACTGTATTTTCATAATTAATAATATCACTTTAAGATATATATATATATATATATATATATATATATATATATATATATTGTTGTGGATTAAAATATACAAATTAAACTTTAAATTTTTTTAAAAAAGTTATATTACTGTAATAACATTGTGTTTTCATAAATTTATAATGGTGACTCATTCATAACTTTTTTCTTTAGTCTATCAAAAACACATTTTTATAGACTAAAGTTAACTTACATACAAGTGATTTAAAAAAATGTATAAAATAAGCATTATACATTAATTTATATATAAATTATTTTTAAAATACTATACATAAGAAAGTGTCCACAACAAAAAACAAAACATATACATTTTTCACTCTCTTGAATGACATCACCTTAATTTTGTAAAAGTAAAGTCTTTATAATGATTACCAAGTTCATAGTGCACCATCTTGAATAACTTTTCCTTTTGTGATATATATATATATATATATATTTGGAATGCTTATAAGACTAAGAGTGCATTAATCTTGATTTGTATTGTAATTAACTGCTAATTAACCATATCACATGCTTCACGACACACTCATTCATCATCATATAATAATGTTTTATACTAATCTCATTCTCTTTCTTCACCAGCACACTATATTAATTATGATTAAACCTAAAATATTTTATTTCCTTCTTTTCAACAATTCTTTCTTTAATTTTGATGGCAAGTGTGATCACAATGATTAATTCATTATTTTGGCAGTTGGTCACATTACGCAATTCAAAACAAATAAGTTCAACCAAAAACTGTTATGATTTTGCTGAATTTGATAAGAAATGTTAGATTTTACTTATCTTTTGATCATATATAGTTGAATACAAATTTTTAAAACACTAGTGAACAACGTTTATAAATAAAAAAATAATTATATGAAATACATAAGTAATTAGTAGTCAATACATTCATCATTCATAAAAATCTTAGATGTGAGTTTATGATTAATCAATGTACTTCCCAAAAGACTGGTCCTCCTTGAGACATGCAATCATTAAGTATATTATTTTTGTGGTTGAAAAAATAGAATAAGATCATATGGTTATAGTCACGATGTCAAAAAAATATGTACCCGTGAATATTCGTGGATAAAATTTGTAACGGACAGGAAATGGATATTATAAATGGATATTTGTGAATAACGGATACAAATATTTTTTATACCCGCATGTTAATGGAATGGGTAAAGGTATCATAGTATTCGTATATATGGATATTCGTACTCGTTATACTCTAATTTAAATTAAAAAAAACGTAATTAAAAAAATGTCATTTCTTGATAAACTGTTATTCAACATTATTTAAATGAGTTATTTGGACTTTGTTTGAAATTTATGAATATTATTGTATTGTATCTTATTTGAATTTACAATTAAAATATATTGTTAAATATTTATTTTTATTTTTTTATAAATACTCGTAGGTACCCATGAATATCCGTGGATATTAAAAAAATATGCGGGTACCCGCATAATGATACTCGCACGAATATGAATACGGGTACGGGACGAATATTTAACCAATAGGTAGGATACGAAGGAACTACTACCAGTATCCTACTCACTCACACCGGTGACATCCCTAATTACATTAAAAGGATCCAAAGGATGAGATTTGAAAACAAAATATAGTTAATCAATAAGGTATGCAGATATGTATAAACTATAACATTCAAAATATGTATCATATATTAATAAATTGTTAGTCTAATCAAAGTAAATTAAATTAGACTCGGTAATAATGAAAATTTTTGGATAATTTTTTTGTTTGCCCTTGTAAGTTAATTTTGGTCTCATAAGTTGAAAATTCCCCACCACAGTCCTTTTTAAGGTTACTGCTTCTTGTAGTTCTACAATTACTAACTGCATCCTATAATAATAATAATAATAATAATAATAATAATAATAATAATAATAATAATAATAATAATAATAATAATAATAATAATAATAATAATAATAATAATAAT
>Ga0214543_1000669_pt1 | contig 59883 bp, 22 predicted proteins | sample CNSS2metaG_FD_160094 | JGI IMG/M metagenome (GOLD analysis project Ga0214543, IMG submission 160094) | Root nodule microbial communities from cowpea collected in UCLA plant growth center, Los Angeles, California, USA - CNSS2 | ecosystem: Host-associated > Plants > Roots > Nodule | place: USA...
CAGTAATTAAAATAGTATAAATGTACATAATAAATTTTATAAAGACAAAAATACCCTTTTAAATGTGTAGACAATAACTTACTGTTACAAAACAAGTTTTTGGAATTTTTAAGGTCTCTACTAAAAAAAAATCAATTAAGTCTTAAATTGACACTTTAATTACTCTTTTTTTGTAATAATTTTTAGATGTTTAAGAGTATTTTATTTGTTGGTTTTTCTGTTAATTTATACTTTCTTATGTTATTTTTTTTTAAGTTTTAGATGTTTAACACTATTTTTTTGTTGATTTTTTGTTAATTTAAATTTTAACAACATTAAAACATAGTTATTTTATTATTTAATTAGTTTTTAAATTTTATTTGTGAACATTAAATAAAATATTAAATACATCTGTACAATATTTATGGACATTTTTGTCTTTTAAAAAAAATAAAGTTGCATTAATGGTTATTAGATCAAGTTTTATTTAATATTACACTTATCTATGTATTTTTGTAGGACTCAATGTATATTAATTATCCTTAACCAATGTCCTAAGGACACTGGTTAGCAAGACCCAATATTTTATTATAAAAAAATTTAAACTCTTTAAAAAAATAATTACTATAAGTCACACTCTTAGTTACAAATTCATATTTTATATATATGTATGTATTTAAAAATCTTGCATATTTGTCTAGAACCAAACAATCTGTCAATACACATACAATGGATTTTAAGAAAAATTTTGCTTAGTTTAGGACTTTTGGGGATTCTTTTGGAAATAGGTTTGGTTTGTCATAGCTAGGTTTTCTTGATTTGTATGGATTTTGATTTGGTCTATCATACGTCTATATAATTTTTGTAATATAAATTTATTCTTTAAAAAGTATATAATTATTGAAATATAGGATGTCGTATATGTTTATAATGATATTTTTGTATGAAAAATTGTCCATTAATGTGTGAGAATCAAGCTTTTCTAGAATAAGAATTGAACAAGTATGTTAATTATGAGATATTGTTAAGGGAAACTTCTAAATAGTATTAGTAATTAAAAATTAAATTTTTTATCTTATGGTTGACATTTACTTGGATTTTAAAAAATTATTTTATACACCAAAATTATCTGGTAAAGTACTTACTATTTTATAGAATATATAAAGTTCTATGTACTTGATTTATTCAATAAGAGCTTTATTTGGATTGATGAAATTCAATGTCTATAAAATTAATTAATTTGTATCTTAGTGTTCACATAATAATGTAACCCTCACAATAACTAAGAATACCACATGCAATGTATTTATATAAGAATTGTTACTGTCAACATCACATGCTCATGTGGTTTTCTTACTAATTTTGTAATCTCCAACACCATGTCTTGCTTTTATAAGATTCTGAAACGTGTTCTATTTTGTTTCTTCTCAAATTTATTTCCTTGTTTTACACTTGCTAAGTAAAGACTCTTATGGAAGACGAAGCATAAATTTGAAAAGTAAATTCCGGTTCTCGATCGTTATCGTAAGTAACAATGCTTAAGATCATTCAATAAAAAATGGAATCTTCTTCCTATTCATGGTTTTGTAAGATTGTAATATTGTGTTTAGTTTAGGATTGAGTCTTAATTCTTTTTTTTCATGAACACTAAATCTATAAATAGGACTATAATAGACTTTACGTTCTGATTTAGATTTTATTTTACTTTTGTGATTACCTTGTCATTTGATTTTCTTTTCCTGAGCATTCATAGTTAATTAGTGGAAAAAAAAAATCGTAATGTCAGGAAAAGAAAGAAAGAATGTCACGAAAAGTAAAGGGACGAAGATTTATAATACCAAAAGAAGAATCACTACAAATATATCCAATTAGCAACGAAAACGAAAAAATAACGTTGACTACAAATATTGGAGTAAATAATATTGGTTATGTGAACGCAACACGAAAATAGCCACTACCTCATTAACCTATATAGAATATAATAAAAATGGTTGCATGATCCCATAAAAAATGTATTTACTTTCTTAATCTGTATACATACACATGTAAAGTGCTCTTTTTTGTATAAAAATTATTCCCTTTGCATGTGAAAAAAGGAATGACTAACACAAGGAAATTAGAAAAAAAAAAGATTATCTGTTGTGCATATGACAACTGATAAATGAGCGGAGATTATTGGACTTTTCAGCAAAATTCTGCATTATTATTTAGAACTAAGGTTGAATGGTTAAACATAAGTGAAATATTAACCCATGATTGATTTTTTATTTGCATGAATTTAATTAATAATTTTCTTCACTCTTGCTATCTTTGTTTAGACTTACTATAAAAATTAATCTTTTCGTATGCGTGAATTCAATTTTACCTCTAGATGATTCCAATCACTTTATTTATTCTTATAGTTACTATTATTTGTATGCTAATTCATTGTCAACTACTTGCTTTTTTTTTCGAAATTTTATTAAAAACCACCAGACTTTACTTCCTACTATAAAAAAAAAGAAAAAGAAAACCCAACACAGAATAATAAAAAAGGTTATAAAGAAGAAATAAACATTAAAAAAATAACATTATAACATAAAAAAGAAGACTAAAATGAATCTAAATTATTTATATATTTTAAAATAATAAAATTCTATCAAAACATGGTTTTTGGCCATCGCGTGGGAACCATGGTTACAAATTACAATAATAAACCATCAAAAGATAACAAATAAAAGAAATAAAATTAGTAAATTGTGAATTCATCATGGAGTCTTTATTATCTCTTTGTTGTTGTGATCCTGTGTGGGATCAATTCGCACTAATTATTGAGAAATTTATAAAACCAAATTTCAATAATTTTGTTATACAAAGAATATATTTAACTGATTGAAAAAATTTATAAATTAAATTACTTTTCATAAAATTAAAATATCAAACCAAGTTTTATATTTTTCTATAATTTTAAAATTATCATGTTATATATAAAATAATGGTGCTAAAGAAGATAGAGTGAAAAAGACCTAGTATTAGTGCGTTGGTATTCTCTTATCCCTTCCTTTTGTTTCCTTTTCAACTTTTATGAGCTGGAACTTTTTTTTTTGTCGGATCCAACTTTTTTTCAGTGTTTATGTTACGTACCTTCCATCAATTCTTTTTGTAATATATATATGCCTTTTAATTATTATAGAATTTCAGATATATAGGATCGTGCATCTGCATTATGCTTAATAATTTAAAATTAATTTTATCCCATTTTTTTAAAAGAAAAAACACACTCATTGTCTTCATATCCAAAATCTATTAATGAAGCATGTAAAGTATTTAAAAAGATTCTGCTATCAACAATAACAAATTCAAAACTCCTTTACAGCCCTCAGATGAAATGAATAATTTGCATAAATTTTATTTTTATTTTTTCATTTCTACTTCATCATAAAGGCATGTACTTTTCTTTGACTCTGCTTGTGGCCATTTCATTTTGACAAGCTTCTCTCGTAATAATGGCATTCGGTCTGCATGCACATTAAGAATAAAACTCTTGTGTTTCTAAAATGTATCAAATAGAATTTGTCCACGTCTCTTCCTTCTAACTCAAAAACTATATAAAACTGGATCTTCTATTTAGATTTAGTACATGCTAAAAATCAATATATGAATCATTTCATACTTTAATTTATTAATATGATGTATAGTATATTTTTCATTAGAATGATTGTTCTTTTCTTTTTAAGCGCAACTTGTAATAAATTGCGGAAACATCTTAATCATCTTTATAATATTATTGAGCTGTGCGAAAATATAATCATATTAAAAAAATACATAAATTTTATTGAGTGTAATTAATTATAATATATCATGTCCAACATACCTTATTTTAAATTAATTGTAATATATCTTTATTTGAGAACATTATTATTTTTTAGATGGAATTGGTTCACCAAGAAAATAAAACTCCTCAGTATACGTATCTAGCTAACTCATCTTTAGGAAGATGTGTGCCTAACCTCATGATAATGTATCTTACAATATTCATAATTCAGTTTCATATACACTATTTCAACATAAGGACAAAACACATTTAAATAAAGAAATGGAGAAACACTAATTATACACCTACAACTATTCTTTTGATTACATTTTTATTATTCATAAATATTATTTAAATGGATTTTTCTTCTTAATTAGTTTTGCTATTTTAATTTTAAACCTTTGACAAATTTTAGTCAATAATAAAATATATATCATTGAAGTTGTTACTCACGTTGAAATATTTTATGCATTAGCCTATCGAAAAGGACAAAAACGTGTGAATAAATGTAATAATAAATTATTCATCCACCCTTCTTTTTCAACAATTGATCTGTTTTCTTCTTTTTCGAGTCACCAAATTCAACTTATAGCATTTTATTATCAATATTATTGCATAAAAATTGTTTATATTCATCATATGCTCTTCAAATTTGATCAAAAAATGTATTTATCCAGAAAGATTTGAACCTATGTCTCTAAGATGTAACTGAATTGAAAAAAAAAAAGAAAAGAAGTTTAAGTGTGTGTTTAGTTCTACGTTAAATTGTTATAAAATTTATTAGAATTGATTTTCAAATGTAAAATTAGTACATGTTTAATTTTTAAAACAAATTAAAGAATAAAAAATTCATGTTGAATGAGAAGTAACAAATTATTACTTTTGTGTTAGAAAATTGATTCAGTCGAAATCAATTCTTCGCTGAACCAAACACATCTTAAGTTACAAAGAAATTCAATATTTTTGGACCGAAATAAGCTCCCAATAAAAAAATTGAAACCCTGTGAAAAAAAATGAGGATATAACCAAAATATTTTGAACCGATAATTATTTCACCGGAATTAAACCGACATTATATTCATATAAACATGGTACTCTCAAAGAAAATATTGTCATTGTTTGGGTACAACAAAATTTTATTTCTCTTGTTGATCAAAATTGATCTTGGGTTGAGGGCATCTCATAATCCCAATTCCTTCTTAAAGCCCACTCTCTAACAATTTTCATAATTACAAAAATCAACGGCAGTGTCATATTAAAAACTCCACCAAAACAAGAAAACAAATATCATCGATTTCGAGTATTTGGATTATAATTAGAAAAGTTTTAAATTGCACTATAGTTTAAATAAAAAGTTGTGTTTTATAGTAACCTCCTCTGCATACGGAGAAAGATTAGATTCACACAGAGAATCAAGGAAAGGCAAAGTGAAGAGAGAGATAAGGATTCATTTTGACTTTATAAAAAGAAATCATAGATGTAGTATTTAAGTGTTTGAAATTTATTTATAAATTACACACTAAGATAATCTCTTCAAGCCGAATCATACCTACAAATAATAGAAAAAAATATAAATAAAATTACACAAAAAAATTTAATGTAATTCAGCACCTCAAGGTCTACGTCCATAGATACTCAAGCATAATTTTTTGTAAACCAACACTACAAATTCTTCATTGTACAATTTTTTTAACAAAAATTACAAATTTTTCAATAACACACAATTATCGAAGTTTCTTCGCACCCAAAAAATTCATTAGGTTGAGATGACAATTCTAAAGCAACTCTTTATTTTTTGTAATACTTTTTTATTATTTTCTTTTTCATAGTACTCGATATAGAATTTTGATATATAATCACATGAGAACCAACAAAATTCAATATTATTTTTAATTTTTTTTTTCAAAGTGAAAGTTATGAAGGTGAATTATATATGTAAATGGTGAAAATTATGTAGTGATGTGAGTAAGGTGAAGAATTATGAAGGAGAGAGTGAAGAGTTGCATCTAGTGGTAGCTGCGGTTACCCTAAATTGGGGTAGAATAGAGTGTGACTTCTTCATTTCCTTTCTACACTTCTCATCTTTACTACCAAAAAGTCCACAACTAGGTCGCAAACCAAACACACGTAATTTATGTCATCTCCATGACTTTTCAAAGGACCATATTACACTCCTTACACTTCTCCACATCTCCATGATTCACACACACAAACACCCCTTTTCTCTCTCTCTCTCTCTCACTCTCTCTAACCAATTAACTCAATGACACGTTTCCATCTCTATAAAACCACACATACCCACTTCACTATCTCATCATAAGGTGCCCCTACCACCACGCTAGTTAGCTACCTCCACACTCTCACTCTTTGAGAGATAGAATCAGTAACAACAACCAATGATGGAGTCAGACTCGGAGAAGAAGTGTGATCATGTTCACGAACCAACCTACAAGCCGACAAAACTCCCTCTCTTAATCTCGCGGCCAAGCATAGCGCCGGGCACTCCTCCTCCGCCGTCGCCGCCGCAGACCACCATTTCGGTTCCTTTCCAGTGGGAGGAAGCACCGGGGAAGCCCAGGCATTCCCACACCGAATCGGAGCCCGACAACAGTGTTAAAAAAACACTGGAGCTGCCTCCGAGGTTGTTGTTTTTGTTGGACACCAACGTGGACGGGCCTTCCCCTACAACCGTGTTGGATGGGCCTTACGTGGGCCGAGCCGTCTCCTTCACCACCTCCTATAGGACTCCCAGGGGTTACTGGAATTCCAACTTTGGCTCCTCCAGATGGAGCGGCTACAAGAAGATTACCACCGACGACGGCGAGGGCAGTTTTGACTTTTCACCTCACTGTTCTTCTACTACAATGCCAAACGTCAAGATCACAAGGGTTCCCAGAAGAGGAACCTTCTGGACTCTGTCCAAGCAAAGGTCACAGTTGTGGGTAAGTCATATCGCTTCGTTTTACCCTTGCCGGATATTATTTACAGTTATTTTCTTCATTTATTCTATATATTTCCAATCATGGATTATTGTGGCAAACTTTTTTAATATATATAAATATTTGTGTACGTTTAAACAACTTATCACATTTTTCTAGTCGCTTAAAGGTACATGTTATCCAAATCATGCATACATAAAGCAGAGCCAGCTAAGGTATTAGGTATGCATTATGATTTTTTTTGTGGACAAAACTGCTCTTTGACTAAGACTATATAAATATTGATGTTTGCTTTAATCATATTATATAGGTAGCATATAACGCCACCGAAATTATAAAAGCTTATTGTCTTGTATTTTCACACTAAGAAAGAAAAAAAAAAGTTGGTGATTTCGATTTTTGAGAGTACTTTCCGTCTTTGATTTTCTTAAGATAAGTGTACCTTACCCTACACTTACGCAAGAATGGAAAGATTTGGTTACTTTTTGTGAGACGAGAAATTAAGACAGTCAAACGATAACAACGTTTGTGCTGGCCGAAGAAAAAGCATTGGTGTCGTTGCTTGTGCCACTAAAAAACACCTCAAATAAGTGTAATTGTTACAGTGCACAGATAATAAAGTTATTTCTACTTTCAGATATCCCTGCTACTTGCGATCGAGAAATTCTTGTTGGCTATGGGAAAAAAACAAAAAACATTTTGAGAACATCCCCATCATAATACTTTTGAAGATCTCGAAAATCATACAAGTCAATGATGAAAGGTGATTTTGAAGGAACACTGTTTTTTCTTGGTTGAAATTAGAACTTATGAACATAAATTTTTGCATAATTGATTCGTCCATGTTGGTTGGTTTAGATTTTTTTGCTTGCACCGTCTGTGTATTTAATCGTTCTCTGTGGCAATGACTGGGTTAGGTTGATATCTCATCATCTAATTATAATTTTACAACTGCAGGCAAGCATTTATGAAAGCTTTAAGCAAGTGGTCCCATGGAAACGCAAGCAACAAACGCAGAAAAAATGTGCTTCCAAATTCGACACTGTTTGATCTTTTAGATTTTTACTCCTGTCAAATGTACTTATTCCACAAATTATATCCTTCTCACAAAAAATGCTATTTATGTATAAATAAAAAAAAATTATTTTACATGTTGCACTCCTATCTCGCACCGTAGCGTATGGTCAAACAGTTTGTAAATATAATTTTGGTGGTAAACTTGTATATATATAATTACAAATAATTACTGAATTATCATGTTATTGTACAGCCATGTGTGTTCGAGATTAGAAATGAAAATTAATATTAACTCTGTAAAATTGTATAAATAATATTTATGACAGTCATAATAGCAAAGCGAAAGTGATTGGTACTTATATTCTACCATTACGATAGCCATATTTAAGTAAATTTTACGCATAATTTATTTGGATTTTGGATCTCTGAATTATGGGCTTTTTTGTATTTTTAGATCGTTTTCACTATGAATTTGTAAAATAGGGTCAGTTGAATTTTTTTTTTAAAAAATGGGTTAAGTTGTCGTGGGGAGGACGACATTAAAGGTGAAGTCGTCCTCCCCCTAAACCGGTTTTATTTTTTATTTTTTGAAAAAGTGATGTCGTCGTGATGGAGACCGATTTTAGATTAAAGTCGTCAGAGTGCATGACGGTTTCACTTTTATTTTTTTTAAACGTTATTTTTGAGCTGTGACCAGTTATTTCAAATGATAAATAATAGTATAAATCATAATGAAATTGCTTTTCTTGTTTGGGAATATTAGAGCGGAAGAAAGAGTGATAACAGAAGAAATAAAATAAAATCTAAGAGAGGTGTTAATTGAGTTGGAAGTCTGCGAAAAAGAAAAAGGTTGTGAATAAGGGTTGAAGTTCCACTTCACTATTTTTTTTACCATTAATTGCTTAAAAAAAGTTTAAAAAAAAAAACATAAAACTGAAGTCGTCAATCATGAAGACGACTTCACTGTGTAAATTGACAGAACCGGACTGCTTTATGACGATATTGCCTTTTCAAAAAAAAAATGAAACCGGTCGGAAGGAGGACGACTTCATCTTTAATGTCGTCCTCCCCCATGACGATTTGACCCTGTTTTACAAAAAAAAAAATTGAAGAACCCTTTTTTACAAATTTGAGTTAGAATAGACCCCGAATTACAAAAAAACCCTGAATTATGAGTAGGATGTCAGCGGAGGCGGGCGGATAAGATACAGGTAGCAGCTCCTCTGTACTCTATCTGCAGAATTTTTTAATATTCATGGGTGCACATGAATATTTACAAAAAAAAAAAGAAAATAAATATTTAACAACATATTTTAATCTTAAATTCAAATAAAATACAATACATAAAATTTATAAATTTAGAACAAAGTCCAAATAACCCATTTAAATAGTGTTGAATGACTGTTTACAAAGAAATGAATTTTTTTTAAAACTAATTGATAAAAAATAACTCATTTAAAATCAATATGTTAATATTTTTAATTATGTTTTTTTTTCAACTTAAATTAGAGTATAGCGGATACCGATATCCACGGGTACGAATACTATGATACTCGTACCCGTTCTGTTAACATGTGATATTAAAAATATGTGTACCTGTTACTTGTGGATATCCATTTACAATATTTATTTCTTATCTGTTATAAATTTTATCTGCTAATATATGCGGGTATGGATTTTTTTGACATCTCAGTTTATGGAAAAGACTTAATTTTGGTCACTATTTTCCACCGTATCATTGTAATGTTATGTAGTAAAGTTAAGCATTGACTTTGTTTACTTCGTATAGTTTTTTATTAAATGAAAAATAAATTACCAATATAAATAGCATATATTTATACCAACAGTACTATAATGCAACGTACAAATAAATAACTATAGTAGCATATACGTTACTTCGTTAAAAGTGTTAATAAAACAAATAACATAAACTACAGAAAGATATACGCACCAAACAAATAACATGAGTATTAGATGAAAAAGTTATTGGAAAAATATAGTATGACTCTCACTTTTTTTTACTTTCTTTTTTTTATTTTATGTGATTTAATATAAAATATTAATTAATATATTATTTTTTTTTTAAAAAAAATTTAATAATTTATACTAAATCACGTCATAAAATAAAAAGTGAGAATCGTACAATTATTTTCAAAAGTTATTCCTTTAAGTTCTTTAATGAAAGTTATGTCTAAAAATTGAAGTCACACTTTCAACCCAATGCAGGGTTGATGGGAAAAATCATGTTAGAATCAAGTTAAGGCGTGTCAAACGTACATCCAGAGTCTAAATACACTTTTAATAGGCCGAATACTTAGCTGATACCTATATAAAATGTAGATATGTGTTAAGAACAAACTATTATTTAATAAAAAATTTCTTTAAATAAAATAGAGATCTTCTTAAGTATCTTGCGACCAATTATTAATGTTTTGTTAATTACTTTTTATTAATTACCTACTGACTTTGAAATCAAGCACTTCTGTTCAATTATGTTTTACTTAGTGTTTCATTATAATAAAGTAATATGAAGCATCATTCGCTTTAAAAATTAATATTATGGGTTGGTTATAAATTTTATTAGAAATCGTTAAGTAGACGAAGAGAATGAGTTATTATTGTGTTTTTGAAAATTGAACATTTTTTATGTTTTTTAATTACTATTTTGGTCGGATTTGATTCATTTTATCTTAATATTTTTTTTCAATTAATCTCATTATATTTTAAATAGTTAAATTGACATTATGATTAAATTGACATTAACGTCATCATGTTTAAAAGATGATTGTGTCGATATAATTGGACATACTTCTTTCCATATTTATTCTGATTTAGTTTTTTAAAATAATAGATGAGGTAAGATTTTTTTTTTTAAATTATAAATATATTTGATTTAAGCGTAGAATAGGATGATTTAGGTTGAACCGTACCCTGTGGTTTTTATTGCTGAAATTACAGGTCTGGTAGCTTGTAATGGCGTGTATTAGGGTATATTAGGGTCTCAAACGTAACTCACAATTCAAACTATTTCCATTTCTAACTCCTCTTTGTTAGGTCGGTCCTCACCACAAGCCATGAATTAAGAAATGAAAGTTAAAATTATATTCATTTTTCGATATTTTACTTCACTAAATTCTTTTTATTTTATAGACAATCAACTATAACAGTTAGCTAAATAATTAAGCAAAATCACATCGTAGAGGATGCGATATTAATGATTAAAAATAATATTTAAAACAATCAATACATGTATAAGTAATTTAAAGTATAAATAAATCAAGGAAAAAGCTTTTTGAAAACTACGCATAAAATAAAAGAAATAAAATATGTTTTGGTTCCTCAAGTTTGACTCAATTTTGAAAATGGTCCATAATCAAAATTTGATTATTATTTGGTTTATGTACTTTCAAAATTATTATTTTTAGTTCCTATTTTTGGATGACGTTAAAAATAACAAACGGCGTGTTACGTGTTTTGTTCTTTTTAATAATAGGGACTAAAAACACGTGGCACGACATTTGTTATTATTTTTAACGCCGTCCAAAAATAGGAACTAAAAATAATAATTTTGAAAGTATAGAGATCAACAATGACTAAATTTCGACTAAGAATCATTTTTAAATTTAGATCAAATTTGAGAGATAAAAAACATATTTTTTCCAAAATAAAATGCAGGAGATAGGGGAAAAAGTTCTCTATTATTTTTTTATTGCCAGACTTTAAATAACTAAATATTAATAATGCCTACATAAGTGAGGGTATCAATATGTTGAATGTAAGAAACTTGGAATTGCAGTAATTAATCTGACTAAAACCTAATTCAAAGTCAACAGTGACCTTCACAGATAAGATTCAAAGCTTGCAATTACGGTTCGACTTAACAGCATAGGCTTAAATGGCGTGTCTTGCACGTAATTTTCTTCAGTAATTATAAAACGCTTCTAACTGTTATTTATTAATCAACACTTATTAAGAAAATATAAAAAGTCTGAATGTTATACTTTCATAATTAATTAAAACAAAACCCTCTTTTTAAAAAAATAATTAAACTGTGTTTCCCCCATTTAATTATTTTCATGCTAAAACTTGCGAGTATAATGTTTCTAAAACTTTAAAAAACACGGAAATTTAAAGATTACATTATTATACATATAAATTGTTATTTTTCAATTTTTTTAAAAAATGTATGCACTTATACATATTACTGTAGAACCATAACAAATTTTAATTTCAACAGTGACTTTTCAAACACAAACGCTCTTGCATTGGGTTAATTTAAACTCGTTGAATCAAACTATGATTTTTTTTTTCTTGATCGATATACTCTTGAATACTTTTAAAGATTACATAATGTGATCAAGATATGTCATTTTTCCTTCACCAATAATCTATACACCATGGACACAAGTACAACAAGTATAAAATTAATAATAATAGAAATAATTTTCTTTTATACAAATAATTGAATAAATAAAATATTTAATTTTATTTTATTTTTATTATTTATACATATTTCTTTAAATTTTAAAAAACATGATATTTAAATTAATAAAAAAAAAAAAAAAAAAAAAAAAAATATATATATATATATATATATATATATATATATATATTAAAAAACTGTTATCTGGCTACAAATATCATAGCTAGAGAGAAATAGTTGAATTTAATAAAAATTAAATAAAAAATGTATTTTATTTTTGAGTCCTAATATTTTTATTAAAAGTGAGATACATTAATTAAGACATAATATAATATTTGAATGAAAGATAATTTTTAGATTTTTTAAAGAGTGGAAGACATTCAACTTACTTCACTTTTAACATATGCAAAACAAATTGTATGACCAATGCAAATAACAAATCTTGTAGTTGTTTTGCACACTTAAAATTAATCATATTTCCTCTTGAGTCATATCAATAACGTCTTCAAACAATTATTATTTTTTTCATAAAAAAATTGTAAATATATAACTCGATTAATCGTCTGAGTATAAATTTTAAATCAATAATACCTATTTAAATATGATCTCTATTTAGTTAATTTTAATGTGCTTAACTCTAATACAATATTAGATTTATAGAAAGACTAATTATAATATTATTATAACATAAAGCAGGAATATTACTCTACTATTTGATTCTTAATCCATAAGATTTATTGTGAAGAACAACTTACAGTTGATTAACAGTGCATTTAAAAAATTAAATACTAATTATTTTTCGGTTAAAAATTCTTCAAAAACTAGTTGAAACCAATCCATTAAAATACTTGGTTTTTAGGTTGAGTGTATTTAAACGAGTAAAAGACACTAAGTAACGAAGGTATTGTATGTTGTTGAAAATATAAATGAAAAAAACATTTTTTGTGAATAACTTTTAAAAAATTATGTTAAATTCAAATTTATTTGTTACCATGATAGCTGAATTTTGATATAAACAGTATCTAATAAGATCAAAATTGAGCGAAGAAATAAGTCCTATCTTATTCATAAAAAACAATTAAAGTTGAAACGGAAACACAATAAAAGAGGAGTCTTTCTTCCTGCACCTCCAAAATTTCTTCTACACCTCCAAACTTTCTTAAAATTCTTATAAAACCCTTTCACCATTTAACAAACTCCACAAACACTACACCCCAAAATTATGTAAACTTCTGGAAGTCAAAATATATGATTTTCGGAAATCAAAATATATCACCGGAAGTCGACTTCTGAAAGTCAAAAATCATCACCGAAAGTCAACTTCTGAAAATCAAAAATCATCACCGAAAGTCGACTTCCGGAAGTCAAAAATCATCACCGGAAATCAACTTCCGAAAATAAAAAAAACATTACAGAAGTCAACTTCCGTATATAAAAAAAGTTATATATTTTATTTTATTTAATTTTTTAAAATACGTATACAAAATTATAAAAATTTTAAATTTTAAAAAAATTACTTTAAAAACTAAAAAATAATACTAAAAAAATACTAAAAAAAATAAAAAAAAAATTGAAAAAAAGATTGAAAAAAAAATCAAAAAAAAAAAATAAATTCAAATAATAAAACTTTAAATAATTTAAAATATATATATATAAACGGAAGTGGGACTTCCGAATATATATACAAACGCAAGTCGACTTCCATATATATAAATATATATTAAAAAAGTTTTATTATTTTAATTTAAATTAATTTTTAATTTTATTTTTACTTTTATTTATTTTATTGATATTATTATAATTATTTATTTTTATTTTTTATGTATATTATTTTATATTTTATTTGAATTTTTTAATTTTGTTTAAAATATAAATATTTCATTTTAATTAAATTTTAATTTTTTTAATTATATATTTTTTGATATTTTTAAATTTAAATTTATTTTTGTATAATTTATTAAAAATGTAATAAAAATACAAAAGAATTAAAAAATGATATTTAAAATAACATATATAAATAATCAAATTTAAAATAAAAAAATTCGAATATTCTTAAAAATCAATTTCCATGATATGTAGTTTATTTTTAATTTGATTATTTATATATTATTTATATATGTTATTTCAAATATAATTTGTTTTAATTTTTTTATATTTTTATTAAATTTTTATTAAATTATATAAAAATAAATTTAAATTTGAAAATATTAAAAAATATATAATTGAAAAAATTTTAAAAATTTGATTAAAATTAAATATTTAAATTTTAAGCAAAATTAAAAAATTCAAATAAGATATAAAGTAATATACATGAAATATATAAATATAATAAATATAATAATATCAATAAAATAAATAAAATTAGAAAATAGTTTAAATTAAAATAATAAAACTTTAACTAAATATATATATATATATATATATATATATATATATATATATATATATATTCTAAATTTAAAGTTTTATTATTTGAATTTGAATTGTTTTTTAATTTTATTTTTTAATTTTTTATTTAGTATTTTTATTACTTATTTTTTTTTAAATAATTTTTTTAAAATTTATATGTTTTATAATTTTGAATATGTTTTAAAAAATAAAATAAATTAAAATATATAATTTTTTTTTATATATGGAAGTCGACTTCCGTAATGTGTTTTGACTTCTGGTGATGATTTTTGATTTCTGGAAGTCGACTTCCGGTGATGATTTTTGACTTTCGGTGATGATTTTTGATTTTCGAAAGTCGACTTTCGGTGTTGATTTTTGACTTTCGGAAGTTGACTTCTGGTGATGATTTTGACTTCCGGAAGTCATATATTTTGATTTCCGAAAGTCGACATCCGGAAGTATTTTTGGGGGTGTGATGTCCGTGAGTTTCTTTAAATGGTCAAAGGGTATTTTGGAAATTTAAAGATTTTTTGGAGGTGCAGAAGAAATGCTTGGAGGTGTAGGAAGAAAGACCCTAAAAGAGCGGGCCCTATAAGTTAAAACCCACTCATTCTATCCAATTACAAAATCCAAATACACAAATACTGATATGGATAGTAAGAATTTTATGTTAGTTTATTTATTTGGATAATGGAAAGAAATATGATTTTTAAATTCAAAATTAAATAATATAAAACATAATGCAATATATATATAATATAAAATAGAAGATTTATTTATTTATTCTATGCATATACACATTATTTAATATGAGATAAAATGAAATACATTTTTAAGTTTTTATTATCTTGTTAAATTTCTGTTTATATATTAAATTGCATAATAAAACATGACATTTAATATCATTATTTTTTATTTTACATTTACTAATTAAAATGCTTAAAGATATTTTTCTTGATTGGTTTGCATGGATTAGGCTAACCAAACTCAATTCTTTTATTGCATATTATCGTAAATATATGCGTTATCTTGTGTACAATAAATAATTATATTATAGAAATAATAATTATGGTGATGAAGATTTTTTTTAATAACATAATTCTGACAAAGACTTTCTATATCATATAGTATTTATAATATTTATCCTAATAATATTATTTATTATTTATGGACGAAATTCATTTTTTAAAAATATTGTGAATATTATTAATAATATATTATCTAGGTAAGTCCAACTTTTATTGTTTCTACTGTAGACTACAATACAGTATTTACATAAAAGCAAGTATTTTAGTTTTTATTTAAAACTATAAAACTGTAGTTGGTAACTGAAAGAAGTTAAAATTAACTTGCTAAATTATGAACAGTTAATAAAATTATACGATAAAGAAATGGTACATTTAAATTGAAAAAAAATAATATTGATATGGTATTTTTATATAAATATTTTATTTTTAAATTCGGTCGACAAAATTGTGTATATTTATAGTTTTAGTTTTAATTGATTTTAACTTTTCTATTTTTTTATCTTGATTAAGTGTTAAGTATAAAATTGTTTTAATTACGTTTTATATATATATATATATATATATATATATATATATATATATATATATATATATATATATATATATATATATATATATATAACATTGTCTATTTTATTCATCTTATATAAAACTAAAATATTTTTCAATCAAAAGTTCAAATAAAGTAAATAAGAAACACTTTTATGTAAATATTATCTTTCTTAATATTAATAAATATTATTGAATAAGAAGACAGTGTAATAAAAAAAAGTACCATTTATCAATATACCCGTGTATTGAAGCCTACAATTAAAATAATAAAATATTGCAATTAGTATAACGGTTAAAATAAATTAAATGGTATAAAAAATAGTTGAAAATTAGTAATAACACTATTTATAAAGTAAAATAACTTGTTAACTAATAACGAAAAGTAGAAAATAACCGAAATATTTAATGAATTTATTTAGTCAGATTTATTTACTGGCTTAATCGATCTTATTCAGATTTATTTAATCAATAAACATAAATTTAAAGTAAAAAATAAGAGTGCGTAGTTACTTTATGAGGTAATTTGTTTGTATTGTAAATGTTTTTAGACCTAATAAATTTGAGAGTTCTCAACATCAAATTTCAATTTGTTTGTTTGAGGCAATATTCCATATATATAGGTTTTATTTAAAAACTAAGTTGTTTGTTTATGTGGTAAAAGCATTTAGACCAAATGACATGTGATACACTATAATTCCCAAGTCCCAACAAAATACATCTTCATCCAACATCATAACTATCAAACAAAAAATCACATTCAAATGCATCAAAATAGAGAACCATCATGCAATAACTCACCACACATTTATGCCTCTCTATGCTAAACAACTCACATGAAATTAAAACCACTCTTTGTACTCTTGTCACATTTTTTTCTATACAAACCCTTCCAAAACTATATATACACTATCTTTTATAAACCAATTTCAGGATCATTAAACTCATAAAAACAATTTTAAAACCTTTTTTTATAACCTTAACATTTGAGTGAAAATTTCCATACTATAACAAAGTGCATGTTACAAAAAAAGATGTTCCTAAAATAATTGTACTTTATTATTAATTTTTTTTTAATTTTTAGCATTATATCATATCAATGTCACTAGAACGGAGTTAAAAATATCACAACTAATTTATGTGCAGTCGAATGAGTATTGAAGCTGTAAAAATGTCTTCTACTCAATATCTTTGCCCTAAATGAGTAGTTTTGTATGAACTTTAAATTTTCTTCAGAAAAAAAAAACCGTAAATTCAGCCAACAATTTTATCCTTAAATATTGTCGGAAACCAGTTTTAAACAAATTTGATAAGGCGTCAAGATTTTGTCCTTAAACATGATTTTTGTAAATTAATTAAGAAACGTATTTGTAAGATACTCTCCTAGAAGCAGGAATTTGGTCATAGGATTATAAAAGATGTTAACAAATTGCATAAGCTTGGTTAATTAAACCAGTGGTGACTCAGTTATTTTGGGAAGAGAAATCAGTTAATCGTTTTAACCGGTTTCTGGGTAGTTGTAGAAGAATAAAGCATATAATAATAGTAGGAATTAATGGACAATAATACTTCACAACAATAGCAACTCATATCATATAGGTTCCAAAAGTAAGATTGTAAGTATTAAAAGACATGATGTAAAGAGGTCATGAACAACATGAGTTGTGAAGTCAAATCAGTTTCCTAATTCACAATATGAACCTATGTTACCTAGTAGAGTCTCCAACATCCTATTTTATGTAATGTTTCAAATCTCTATATACTCCTATTCCTTTCATGTTCATCCTCGAATTCCTGGCATAACCATGAAGGTCAAGCTTGGAGTGTCATACCCATAAACCTTCTCCTCTTGTAATTAGCTTTGAAACAAGCTTGCCTCAGCTTCTTGGCTTTTGCATTTAATTCCAGACCTGGTAATTTTTCCAACAACCTTTTATGCTTCTCCAACATGGAAACCTCGTCTGCCAAACCCAATTCCTGCACCACATACCAACCACTTTCAGCCATTGACCACAGAAAAGTAATAAAATCAGTGGTTAATTAGTTTTCACGTTGGTTTTCTTGTCACCTTCACTGCCCTTTTATGGGGCACAAACTATTCCAAAACAGTACAACCTACAAAGTTCTTAATTATGATTCCGCGTGGGGTCCAACTCCTACAATTGTAAACTCAGGATTTCTCAGCAAACAAAAGCAACATAGTTTACTGGTCCAGTAATTAAGACACGGGAAATAAGGTAACAAAAAGATAATGTTGTTTCAGTCGATGCTCATTAAATGGTAGAGATATACTCACACTCATACATAGGACATGACAAGCATGTCTAGGTACATTACCTTAACATTCTCGATGAGTAATTGCAAGCTCTTGAGTTTCCTATGGGGCCACCTCATGATGTTAAGCTCCCTGCACCTTCTCTTCAACATGGTTAACCCCACATTCATTTGCTTAGCAGCTTCATTAATGGGAACATCAAAATGCTTCATTATCTCCTCAAATTCCAGAGCACATGGCTTCTTCTTCTTCTTCTTCTTACTGTTACTACCAGCACGAGGCACTAGCATCTGCTGAATATTCTGCACCTCCTCTTTCTTCACACAAATCGCAGACCCATTTTCAATCGCCAATAAAGCATCCCCAAAACCCTTCTCGCGACCGCAATGATGACTTTCTTCGGGAACAACAACAATGTTCAAGGGCTTCTGCTCCACCTCCTCCAAATCTTCACCCAGGGGTGGGAGGCTAAAATCGAGGTCTAGGTTTTCCAAATCTGGGAACTCGTTCAAGCAAAGTTGCTTACTTGAATACGGCAACTGCTGTGTCCAATCGTGACCGGAAAAACCCTCTAATGGTGGAAGTGAAACCTCCGTCGTTCTGAAGTCAAATACACCATTAAAATACCACTCATCCAAAAAAAAAAAAACAATATAGTACTGTTTATCGTATAAGACAAAATAAAACAAAGAAAGTTCCAATCAACCTCGAAAGTCACGAGAAACTGTTCCATAGGAATAATACTAAGCAAAAAAGACAGTGAAGAAAGAGGAGCTTACTTATCTGTAGGGCATAGTTGAGCAGAGAAAAAGCATGAGCTGAAAGTCTGAGGAATGATTTCAAGATTGGGGAAATCATGTTCGGAGACAAAGTTCATATTGGAGAGAAAGAGCAGATTGCAAATGGGTTTGGAGGGACTAAGGAGAACGCGGAAAAAAGAGAGTATTTATAAACGTGTGTGTCTGTGTGTGAGGGGATGTGTGGTTTGGGAAAAGAGGGGGTTACGATTTTCAGACCAACTCTTCTTCAGTTTAATTTTGGAGACATTGAACCCGCTACCTTAGATACATCATACTCATACTCATATTCATATTCATTTGACTTTGCATTAACCTTAATTACTAATCAAACAAGTCATCACAACCAGCTTTATTCATCCAATCTCACTCATCTCCTACATCTGCTGCATGCTTATCTAATTTTAATCACAGATTAATAATTTCGTTATAGAGATAATGTTCAGAATCTGAAACAAAACTTTTCTTTTGAAGAATAATCTTCCTAACAAATTCATAATTAATTATCAAGAAAAAAAAAATCAAACCCATATTTGTTATCATGTGATGGAAGTAAGAATGTTAGTGGTGCGAGATTTGTGATTGTTGTTTTGTTTGTACGTGTATGAGGTGTTGTAAAAACGTGTTTTTCCATACATATTTTGTCATCATTTAGTGTTTTAGGAAATGATGCCATGTTCATTGCTGTTCCTACGGTAACGCATGGAAACTATTATAAAATAAAATGAAACTATATTCATAGCTTTCCATAGCTTTGTGTGGTGCAGTGACCATATTCTTCCACTGATTTTGGGTATACAAGGGTGAGAAAAAAAAAATAGTAAGAATGAATTTGATGTCAATCAGAAGTTTCACATTGATTAAAAATTTTAGGTTAATTTAGACATGTATTTTTCGTTTTTGTTCAGTTTTGTCACCAGACAATTATATCTTAACAGTTAAATTTTGACAATTTTCTCTTACCTTAGATAATATATTTTAAGTGATTTTAAAATATAAAAAAATAAAAAAAAAAGAATAAATGAGTAGCTACTTAGAAAATGTCACCTCAGATGGTAAGAGTAAGTTGTCAAAGTTTAGTTGTAAAAAAAAATTTCTTTGTTAATTTAGTTTTAATATATGTTTTTTTAATCAAGTTCTAATTTTTGTCAATTTTAATCAATTTGATTTTTTTTGTTAGTATCGTTTAAATAATTAACTAATTAACTAGTAATGAATGTGTCTTTCATGTGTTAATTCGTGTTTTTTTTAATTAATTTTTTAACTATTTTTTTATATTTCTTTATTTTTTTTAATTAAAAAAATGTACATGTGTCAAGTCGACATCGTGCCATATGTCAGGATTAGTGTCCGGGTTAATATTTTGTATTCAACTTGGTCTCTGTATCCGTTATTTATTTTTTTCAATTTAGTCTCAATTTTATTAAATCGAACAATTTTGTCCTTTTCCAAATGGAGACCAATTTTAATGTTTATATAAATTTTATACTCATATTTTTATTAAATATTTTTTGTTTAGGGTTAGGATTACAATTGATTTAAAATTAGAATTAAAAATTGAAGAGTGAGGATTAATACTATTGGTTTCAAATTTTAAGACGATAAAATGTTAATTTTAATATAAATACTAGTATAACATTTATATAAAAATTAAATTTAGTTTCAATTTGGAAAGGATCGAAATTGTTTTATTTAAAAAAAACTAAATTGAACAAAAATAGCGAATATAAAAATTAAATTGAGTATAAAACATTGATCTTGACATGTAACACTGATCAACCTAACACGTGACATAATGCTCGTTTGACACATGAACATTTTTTTTAAATTAAAAAAAAATCCAAAAACTTGCAAATTGATATGTGATAGACATAGTTTACCGACCATTAATTATTTAAACGATGTTAAAAGAAATTGAGAAAATTTGGGACTAATTAAAAAAAATGTTAGAATTGAATTAATAAAATTGGACGAAAGTAAGGATCAAATATATAATTTAACCAAAATTTTAATATATTATTATAGATGTATAAATTTATTATCTTAATATTTTAAGTTTAAATTGATATTTTATCTTTTATACGAATTTATTTCTGACTCATTGGTGCGAAATTTTCTTAATACATTAATAATGGGGTACAAATTGTGGTGTGGATAGTAAAATAGGTTAGTCTGCTGTATTTTTGGGCACAGAATATAGTTAGGACTAGCTTTAGGTCCGCCCCCATCACGTTGTCAGTTCTTTCTTTTAATTTTAGTTTTGTATTCTATATTTTAACAATAAATATATTTAATTATATTAATATTTTTTAAGTCTTTAAATAATTAATTAATATTTTGAGTTCAATAAATTAAAAGATTATTATTTTATATATTAAATTATTTAATTATTATTAATAGTTACAACTTAACTGTTTATGATTTGAATTATAATAATATAACACATTTATATTTCAAACAATAATACAAAAAAATTAATTCTCAGTTATTTTTAAAAAAAATTGTCTTAATTAAAAACAGATCAGGCTAAAATTTAATTCTCAGTTATTTTCTTAATTCTCATTTCCAGTTAAATTAATGACAGGTGGATAAACAAGCTTTCTTAACTTAATATAAAAAATAAAACGTACATTTTAGTTATTTAAGTTTGCTTATATTTTTTAAATAAATTGTCATTCAAACTAATATAAATTATTGAAAATTTATTTTCTCTTTGATATATATTATTTATGTTGTGTCATCAAAATATATTAATAAATATTGATTTTGATTTTTAGAATGTATTAAAATAATTAATAATATAACACTATTTAGTATATATAAATGCAGAAGAAAAAAACATAAATTATTACATTTAGTTATATAACAAGATAGAATATTGTCAATGATATTAGTTCATTAAAAGCAACCATCTTTGGTATCTTATAATTATTCATAAAATCATATACAGATAGTTGTATCGGTAGAGATACGTAATCATGGTTTAAGTTAATGCGTAAGATGTATAAATAATAAAATAGTAAAAAAGTAAGAATATTTTAGTAAAAAAACTATTCACTGTATAATTTAGTATTGTTTTCAATATTAAGAAAACCTTAAACATAACATAATGAGATGAAAGCAGTACTTCGGTACGCGCTTATTTAATCTACTGTTTTTAATATTAAGAAAACCTTAAACATAACATATATATTTTAATCATTCTAAAAAGTTAAACCTGCACCCATCGTATTAAGGTGATCAAAGAGGATGACAAAAATACACAAATACTTAGATTTAAGTCGAAAAAATATAAATGATTAGTAAAAAAACTGAGAGAAAAAAAACGAAAAATGTAGTTAGCCAAATATTTTAATTGATATAATGATATAAATTTTTATGCATTATTATTTTATAGAGTTGAAAGGGGATATTAAAAGTATATGAAATTGAGACATTTAATCTTATATCATATGCTAATATAGCCCACGAGAGTAACACACCAAGACAAGATTTTTTCTTGTTTGAAACATCACAACCTTTAAGACTTGTTCTTATGAATTGATTTACTATTGACGAGAATTAGCGAAGATGGATTTGCGTTGATTATGGATGTTCGTTTTCAATTATTTGCGAGTGATGTAAAGCGTGTATTTGCGAGATTGTTCCATTCTCCCATCTTACTTGTTGAGCGCAGATTTAAAACCATATTTTACCATAATAATCCTATTTATCATAACCTTATTTTCATGTGTATGCAGAAAAGATTCTGGTTGACGGTAGAAAATCAGCAAGGGTGGGATGGCTTTGGCACCTCCATGATGAGATTGTGGTTTTCTTCTGAAAAAAGCGACTAAAACATTTTCCAGACATGTATTTCCTTCGCTGTCAAAAAGTTTTGAATTTTTTAATTCATATGTTAATTTCTAAATAAAACGAAAAAATAAATAAATCAAGATGAAAACAAAATTATTTTAAAAATACATTTTAATATCTAAATATTTTAATATTTATTCTTATACCAAATGCATTTTATTCTTTATTTGTTATAATAATAACTTTTATTCAAAACTATTAATTAACATCTTCTCTAAAAAATATTATTTCAACTCTTCCAAAGATTATTTTATATTATTATTTATTAATAAGGGTAATTTAGTAATCTTTAATTTCTATTTATTAAAATGTTTTTTTATCTATTACATCAATCAAATCCTTTCACAAAAATTATTCTCAAATTCACTCTACAATCATCCCCAAATCCATAAAAAAGAACAACATACATATCACCTTCTAATCAACCCAAATAAATCCTCTCCCTCTCCCTCAAATCATCACTCCCATGAGAACACACCCTAGATATAAAGTTTAACACAACTTTGGAAACACGAGCAAGTACACTACAACCACAGAAAAAGGTAAAGACATCTCAACTTCCTAAAAGACAAGATGAAACAATAACAACTTCACTGAGACTCTTGATTAAGAATATCTTGACTTTGAGGACTAGTGTATATATATTGGCCAAGTATATCCCTACAACTATAAGGTCAATGACGTATCAGCCTAAACCAAAAGGACATACGTGTGTCACTATTGTAATACGGAGCCACCTAGACAAAAAGACAAATCACAGTGATTATGAATAAGTAAGTATATTAAGAAAACCCTAAGACAACTTAATGCTGCATAACCTAGGGCCAACAACCAGGACTCATCCAAGTAGTATAAAAGACATTGTTCATGAGGTAAGTGATGAATCTCATTTTATTACAATCACCTTATAAATTGCAACAACTAACTTGAGCGTCATGTCTTTGCAGACATCTCTACTGTCGAGAACTCTAAGCTCTCATCCAAAAAGGACACCTCGATAAAAAGAAGTGAAGAAGAATGATGACTTGAAGAAAAGACTCAAGAGTGAACCAAAATATTGACATAAAACATCTAGACCTTAATAAAAATTTGTTCCTTAAAATATATTTAGTCTCCATATAAACAAATCTTATTACTATTTTTGTAAATTATTATGAACGGACAAAACACTAATGTTATCTCAGTTAATCATGTGAAGTGAAAAAAAAATCCTGATTATATGAATAGAAAACTAAATTAAGAAAAAATTACCGTATAATTTTCTGTTGAACAGACATTATTTATATTTACCTGCAATAAAAAAAGTTTGAAGTTATTTCAATATATAGAGAAAATAGTTGTAGAGTTTGTTGTTTAAAAAATATTTTGAAAGAAAATTAATATTTACTTCCCACTCTCTTTTCCTAAAATAACTTTTCAATAATTTTTTATTTAATATAAACAATTTAAATTTTTACGCTTTTATTTTCTTTTTTACTTTCACATTTTCCCTTTTCAAACCAAACAAAGTTAAACAAATTTAATTAATCCATGTATATTATAAAAACACCGAAACATAAAACAACAAGCTAGCATATTTTAGCGTTACTTATAGAAACACAGTTTAAAACTATCCATGTATTTTGAAATCGAATAATTTCTTATTTAAAATAAATAAAAAATATATTATGACATATTAGTATTATGATATAAAGAAAATTATTCAATATTTTTAACTAACCATTTGAAAAGAAAAAAGAAAATAATAAAAAGTGTTTTCTTGTTCTACCATTTCCTCGTTCTGATTGAATGGACACGTCTTTGGTTTATGGACCTAAAAGACAGCAAACATGAAGAATGATGGGCCTCTCAATGTTAACGAGGGTATCTTCTTTCTGCACCTATCATTTCTTTTTATACCCACCTATGAAAATGGTACATTTAGTAAAAGGTGGTGGTATTTTGAGACTTGGAAAAAATTTCACTTAATAATTTAAAACAACACCTTAATTATATATATATATATATATATATATATATATATATAACTTTTTTAACTTAATTTACTATTACAGTTCATTATATTATTAAAATAAGTTGTCAAGTGAGTGTTTTATTTTCTCTTGAGAATTTCAAAATGTTTCCTTTATACAAATATCCTTTCATTATTTAAATATAAAAAAAATTCATTCTTTATTCACATAATAGTCGCACATTTTATCAATTTGATGACCTTTGACTTTATCCACTAATGATTTCTTACGTTATTTATTATTACTCGATCGACAAACATTGACGTATGTAACTTATCTTCTTTTCTTCTCTAAGTAAGTTATTTTCTTTATTAGTTTTCTCTTTATTGATCTTATCTGTTGTTTTTCTATTAATAACATGTTGAATATATTATAAATTACTTGGGATAATATTTTAGATAGGTTCCAAAACAATCTATCTGAAAATACATCATGGATTTGTTATTATTAAAAGAATGTAATTAATGTCTTAAGAAATTAGTTGTACAAAATCAATTACTGAGATTTCTAATTTACATAATGTATAAGATTATTATACATTTCCAAATAAGTTATCCAAAATAATGACCCATAGCAACCACAAACTGAACCATATAATCCATAATATTGGAAGAATAAATATTGTTTTTCATTCTTCCAAATTATGTCATTTAAAACTTAAAAAATATAACTTTGGATTTGGTATTCGAAAATTTAAGAAAAAGACAACATAGCATGAACACCGGAAAAGGAAGGGAGAAAACCTGAACCTACACTAGTTTTATTTTTTTATCAGCAAAAATAACCTACACTTGTATATCACTGAAACCTACAAACCAACAATGAAGAAATATAGTTCAGAGGTAGAAGAAACTATGAGAGTTTTTTTTTTTTTCTTCTTTTTCTGCAGCTTAATCCAAAATAAAGTGTTATTTGCTGCTGGACCCACCTATTTCCGTAAATCACGCAGCTTTTGCAGACCGATTCAATTCCCACAAATCACGCACCTCATTATCAAAACAACAAATTCATAACTAAATTATTTTTTATTATTACTTAATATCGCCTTCAAGGACGCCGATACGATCAATGCATAAAGTTTGTGGAACAATTATATATTTTAATATTAACGTAATTCTTACATTAAATATATTTAGTTAATTGGGTTTCTTTATCAATTTGGAAAATTTAACACTGAAATAATCCATCTAGTGTGGCTTGTTAGCATGACGCCATTTCAAAAATTGTATTATTATGACACAATTTCAATATAAAGAAATCCGGTTAAGTGATACTACTTTGGTTTAATTATGGTATAATCATATTACACTAATCCAAAATTTTCATATTAAAATCATGTTACGACTTATAACTATTTTTCTATCTCATGTCTTAAAAAAAAAGAGAAAATGAGCTTTAAATCCTAACTTAACAACTTCACCGAAAACTGGTAGGATAAATGGTTTGGTATTTTATTAACTAAGATTTGAATTTAAATCTTAAAACATCAGTTTATTCTAAATGTGGAAAGATTGAGTATATTATTCCTTTTTTTTGTACTAAAAATAATTGTGAAAACAGAAGTGTTTGGACTTTTGGGCATTTGTGGTTGTCACGACAACCACCCTGTCGTTCGCCATTGTCTCATTTCCTTCACCGATCTTCAAACCCTTACCTTATCTTTTCCAACTAAATTATTTTTAATTTTGTGTCCTTTCTGTATAAAATAATTTGACAATTCTAAGTATTATAATTTTGGTTAAAATACTTTCTTAGTTCTCATCTTTTATCAAAATCTCAATTTGGTCATCATATTTTTATTAATCTTAATTAGGTTTACATTTTCGTAAATAAGTAATAATTAGATCATTTTTGTTAGTATAAAACTAACACCGTCAAGTAGGTGTCACATTTTCTCGTTTTTTTAAATTTTTTTAAATTTTAAAAAAATATTTATGTCACGTGTCAATCTAATATAGTATCACGTGTCAATCTAATATGATGATATATGTCAAATTATTGTATGAATCTCAATTTGTTTTTCATATATGTTAATTTGATTTGATTTTAGTCTTTTTTTTTTTAAATTTCAATTTTATGTGCTACATATTTAAACCAAATATAATTTTTATATAGATGTCATAATGATACTTTTATTAAAAGTGATATTTCTATTACATATTTTTAATAATATTAAGCTTATTTAAATTTATATTTTACATTAAACTTAATTTAATTTAAATTTTATTTTAATAAATATATAGATCGATAAATTTATATTTAAAATATTTGTATAATATTATATATCAACAATTTGTATACAAAATTTATAGTTGACTTAAAAATAACAATTTTATAAATTTAAATGTAAAATTTTAAAATAATTTTATAAAAAATTAAAATAAATATATTTAAAATTTCAATATTAAATAAACTTAATATTATTAAAATATTTAATAAAAACAATCATAATATTATATAAAAGTTAAATTTGGTTTAAATTTGAAGTGCATGAAATTGAAAATTTTTAAGAAAATTTGGGACCAAAATCAAATCAAATTAACAAATATGAGAACCAAATTGAGATTCATATAATAGCTTACATGTGTCACCATATTAGATTGACACGTGTCACATTTATAAATGTGACACGTGTCATAAATATTTTAAAAAATGAAAAAAAGAGAGAAAATGACACGTGACATCTACGTATTAGTTTCCTACTAACGAAAAAGACTTAATTGTTACTCATTTATAAAAATGTAGAACTAATTGAAACTGATAAAAATATGAGAATCAAATTAAGATTTTGATAAAAAAGCGAAGACCAACGAAATATTTTAACTTATAATTTTCTAATACTTTATCTTAAGGTTTAAATATTAAATTGGGTTTTCTAATATATCCATTTTATTGTTTTAGGGTATTTTTAATACAAGAATCAATCCATGACTTTAAAATTTAAGTTTTATAACACACCCTATTACAATGTGCAGGCTTAACATAAAATTTATGAGTCAAGTCACGAAAAAGACAAATATTTTTCAAACCTTATGAAATTAGAATTTAAATAAAATTTTATCAAATTATAGATATTCTTGTGTTAAAATTAAGAGAATATGATCTAACAAAATTAGATCTACTCCACTACATGATTACTGCATTAAGTTTTTCATTTTGTTTATTATTTTGATATTGCAATATAAAGTTATTCTATTTTGGACCATATTGTTAGAGTCTTGCTTAAGTAATAACTTAAGAAAGAAATGTTACATAATTTGTACACATGATATCGTGTCACCTTATGCATAATTTTAAGACCAACTAAATAACTACCAACTTAACTTATAATAAGAAAGGTAATTATGATATTATTTTCCCTATTTATTTTGAATTATTATTATTATTATTGTTTTTAATTCAAATTAAGAAAAAATTAACAATATAAAGGTAACAATATTTAAAAAAACAAAACTGATATTTATTATATAAAGACAAAATTGATTTGATATGGAAAGTTTATCCTATTATTCAAAATAGTATTTAATATTTTTGCATTATGTATGTATGCGTACGACACATACCAAAAGAAAAAAAATAGGGAACAGAGGAGGTGCATCATAGCATAGCATAGGATGCAGGACAGAAGAGTAACACTTGCGTGGGAATGAAGAGTGTGGCGGTGGAGCAGTGAAGGAGGGACCCTTCGTAACGCATAAATAAATACACCAATTCATTTTTTGGTTTTTTTAATAAATCTCTCACATTCTTCTTTTCATAATATCATTTTAAAAGTTAGAAATTTACACTAATTAATCTATTTCTTCAATTTTGTGATGATTTAGATTTTTAATATAGTTAGTCATCCATGAAATTGTCAAATTGTCAAATACATCACCCAATGGAAATGATAAAAGAAAAAGTCATTCCTAGGATTAAAAATGATATTTAAAATGTGAAACATGTCTTAATTAAAATAAAAAAGTGGTTCTTTTTAGAGTGCTTTGTAACAAACAATAGTTAACACTAGTTATCGGCTTGTTGCGTGTGGAATGATGGTATGTGTTAAATTTTGCATTATTCCTGTCACTCACGTCATCCACTTTGGACGAATACAAGTCAGAAAACCCGCAAAGATAAAAGTAAAACCTTGTGTTTACTTGTTACTCCTTTATGAAAAACCAAACACGCCCTTCCAAAATTAAAGAGAAAAACAAAAGGAAATTTAAAAAAAAACAAACTGGGGCCATCGAATGACAATGATGCGAAGTGGGGTTGTCTTGGTCAGTTTCTGCTTCCCAAAGCAGCAAGGACTCATTTTTTCTTTTTCCCTTTCATTTTTTTTCAAAAAAAATTGATTTTTTTAAATATCAGGGAATGACATATAATTAAAAATTATGTGGATTCCTCGGCCAATGTTCCGACGTGCTCTCCTCTCCCTCTCTTCTCTACTCTCCAACTGTATGTGTTGCAAAACTTGACCTGTCCCTTTCCTTTTTTGCAGTCAAAATCCCAACACCTAACCGTTTTAGTGTGAGTGCTGTAGTGAAGGGTCATCGCAGTGTCTTTTATTTGACATTTGGTTTCCAATGGCAACTGGGTTTTCAAACTTTCGCTTTCCATGTTCTTCTTCACCACTGTGACTGCAGCAAGAAACTCCTTCAAAAGGGTTGCTAGGTTGGTTTCTGCATTCCCGCTGTCTGGTTTGTTTTCTTAACTGCTTAAAGTCAGCAGCTTGGTTTCTTGCAATTGGTTTTTGGGAGCTGTTTGGAGAAGGGTTAATTGTTTGAGCTTGGAAAAGTAACCACCTTCACTTACCCATGTTTGCTTCCTTGTTATGTTGGACTTGTTTGTCGGGAATTTTGCAACTTTCGATGTTTTTAAGGATTGTGTCGGGTTTGCTTTTGAGGGTTTATTTGTTTAGATTTTAATACAATGTGAGTGTTGCAGAAGATTCGGCAAAAATTGTGGAATTTTGCCTTTTAGTTTAAAATTTTCGCTTCTGTTGTTTCAAAATTGTCTCAGAGAATTGTGTTTAATATGTATATTCTAGTTCAGACAACTATATGCTTTGTAGGATAATCAGCTTTTGGTATCTTATTAGTTGTTACAGAAGAGGTTGTCTTCTTCTTTATCTTTCTTCTCAGCTTCCGTTGTTGCTATTGTCTATTTTATCAAGAGCTTTTACCTTTCACTGTCTTGGTCTAAAAGGTGTTTCTGATTTTGGTTTGATCTGTTTCTGTTTTCCTTTGGCAACACCTTTCTTTTTTATCCTCTTCACTCTCACAACTTGACTTTGAAGTTGTTATCGTTTTTTGTTTTTTAATCTTTCCTTTATGGACTAGGTGGTCCTTCTTCCTTTACTTTCATTTATGGGGAAGATCACAACTTCTGCAACCCAACCTGTATCTCAAGAAGCTTCCAATTATGATGAGGTTTTTATGCAGCAGAGCTTGCTCTTCGATGATAGTTTGAAGGTACTTTTATAATTTTGTACTTGCAGTTTAGTTGGGGATATTGGTTTCATTTTTTGTTAGAGCTTTTGGATTCAAGAGGCCTTGTTTTCAATCTTAATACTTAAGATCATTGTCTAATGCATCTGTGGCTTTAATTTAGAATATACTTCTCAATTAAGTGCGATAAAGTGTTTTACTATTTGTTTTTATTGTTGCATCTCTGTTCCTAGGATTTGAAGAATCTGAGAGCACAATTATATTCAGCTGCTGAATATTTTGAACTCTCTTATACCAACGATGACCAAAAGCAAATGTGAGTTGCTTTGCTAGAGCTGGTCCATATTTATGATGATGCTGCCATATCCTTAGTATCATCTCTTTATTGTTGATTTCTTTTTCTGTTCTATGTTGGTAGAGTGGTAGAAACATTGAAGGATTATGCCATCAAAGCTCTAGTAAATACAGTGGACCATTTAGGTTCTGTGACCTACAAAGTAAATGATCTGTTGGATGAGAAGGTCGTTGAAGTTTCTGTTGCAGAACTAAGAGTATCTTGTATTGAACAGGTATACCTAATGATCTCCATTTCGCTTCAGATGGAGAAAGTGCACTAAAGCAATTCTTATATAATTTCTAGGATTAAAAACTGATAGCACTGTCATATTGAATGAGCAACGTGACTTGTTAGTCACACTTTTCTTGAGATGAAAAACTGATCTTTATTGCATGCATAACTCTTCTTATTTCACTGATAACCTCCAGGACGTTGATAAATATCTAGTTATCTAAATGTCTTTATTGCTTGGTGCTCTATGTTGTATTCATCAGAGAAACTTCTACTAAAAGTTATCTGCATATATGCTAATTGAAAACTTCAATTCAATTATCCAAAAAAGAATTGAAAGTGGAATTTATACAATCTGAGAGCAGTTTCAGGTCTTAAAGAAACTCAGAAAGGTTTTGTTCGGTACTATAAATAGTAATTTTGTAATGAACTTGATGGTGTGTTAAATTTGTTAAAACAGAAAGAAGACATTCCAACAAATACTTGTTCCACGTTTGATTTAAAAAGTGGTCAAGGGAACCATAATAGAAGTAGCATAGGGCAAAATTCTCAATAAATCAGTTGATAACTTTTCAAGCAAAACAGCACCAAAAAGCAAAAAATATCTACTACTTTTTTTAAACCTCTCTTATACCAACAAATAACAACCGCTGAGCCTAATAATTGAACTCTACCCAGCACTACCCTCTCCTCCATCAAAGCTGCTTGTGTTGTGCATTAACTACAAAGCACCTCATAAAACAAGTTATGCTATCACTCAGCTTCTTGTACATGTTGTTTTACTTGTCCTGTCCCTCGGTATGTCTCAAATTCAATCTTGATAAAGTTCATTTTTGTTCTCTTGCAATAGCCAGTACAATAAAAAATTGGACAGTAAAATGATTTAATTACATTAGATAATGGTAGTTGGTGAATTTACCTATAGAAAACTGTATCTGGCAAGAACGTGATAGGTGGTCGGTGGCTGATATTGATGACCACAGTGGATCTATACCTGTCTAAGAATTATCTATATTTTATTCTCAAATTTTTGATTAAGGCATGCTTTGAAAATACCAAGCCCCATTCAATTCTAAGCAGAGTTTTTCATCTGCAGCTGTGACTTTGAACATTGTCCTTTGTTGATATTAGGCTTAAATTCACTGAGTCTTAAAAGAAAATGTTAGCCTATTTTTTTAAATAGCCATGTCAAAATTTATTATTTAAACGTTACTATTATTATAACAGTGGAACTAGATTGGTTAATTTTAAAAATATTAAAGGACTAAATGTGCAATTAATCCTTAATATTATTGAAGCTTGAATAATAATGTGTTTGCTTAATGTGGTACAACAGAGAATAAAGACTTGCCAAGAGTATATGGATCATGAGGGGCGTACCCAACAGTCATTGGTGATTAGTACTCCAAAATATCACAAGCGTTATATCCTGCCAGGCAAGTACCTTGCATTTTCATCTTCTCTTTCTTCTTATGGTGCTGTTTCCTTTTTCCATTTCTATTATATTTTGTTTCTTTTACCATTACAAAGTGTTTTGTTCCCAAGTCCGATGAGATAGCATCGTTAGGGTCAATCACCGCATTCAAGATATTGTCGGCTTTGGAAGGTGGAGTTTCACCCCTGATGATGTCCCTCGACTGACTTGGGATCGGAACACATAGTATGTTTATGATGTTGAATGATCACATATTCACATTCCTTAAATTCAAAAGTTCAGTTGGGGAGACCATGCATGGTGCCAACTACACAAAGTCAAAATATGAGGGTTACAACCTAGATGATGAAGATGACTGGCCTCACTTTAGGAATGGTATCTCTTTGTATCCTAATATTTTAATTCCCCTTATCTAAGGATTAACATTAGATATAAGCTCATATTCCTCTTATTGATTTTGTATCCCAAAGCTGTTCGAGCAACAATTAGAGAAACACCGCCATCTACAGCAAGGTAACTACAAATTCCACATCTTATTATAGGATTGAGTTGCTCATTGTCACAATAAGATCCTGAGGCAATTCTTTATTTTGATGCAGAAGAGGGCGTTCTCCATCACCTTCTTTACAACCTCAGAGATCTGGAGCTTTTTCATTCACTTCATCCACGCCTAAAAAAGATTTAGGTTGTACGCACATAGTACACTAAGATATCTTCTTGATTCTTGAGTTTCTTTTTATTACATCTAACGTCTTCCATATTTGATCTTTCTATTTCTTTGCCATTTTCACATAAAAGATGAAGATATAAATCTCACCATGTCTGTATTTTTACAATCTTGTTGCATGCACTGAAGAGAGGCGATCGGTTTCGCCATATCGGTTCCCCCTTCTGCGCACCGGATCTCGGTCAAGTAGGCCTACTACACCCAAGATAAGTAGACCAACCACACCAAATCCGAGCAGACCCACCACACCAAATCCTTCCAATGCTAGACAAAGGGTGAGTTACACATAAATCATGGTTCTTTGCTTAGCATATCACCAATAACCTCAGAGTAGCTTATCTAACTGTTTCTGTTTATGCTTTCACCAGTACCCTTCAGAGCCACGCAAATCATCTTCAATGCGATTATATGCCGAAAGAGACCCTGCCAAAGACATAGAACAGTACCCCAGTAAGAGTAAACGTCTCTTGAAGGCCTTACTAAGTAGGCGCAAGTCTAAGAAGGATGACATGCTATACACATACTTGGACGAGTACTGATACGGTAGAACCTATAGAAAGCAAGGGAACTATTCAAATATGTCATAGAATCTTTGAAACAAGTCAAATTTTGCTTGCTAGTTTGATAGGCTGCACTTCTTTGTCGTTTAAATCAACATTTTTATACAGTACTTTTCCTTTGTCTTTGTTTTACTTTCTGTAACTAAGCACCTCAAATTATGATGTGTGATAGTGTAATAGCTCAAGCGTTGTTCTGAACAATGAATGTTGTTATATAATCAAGTAAAGTTGGCACCATTTATCTTTTCTTCTTGTAGCAAGTTGAAGTTCAGGGCTTTATGACTGTTCCTGCAACTTTTTAGCCATAATGGCTTATGGAAACAAAATTGTGGTGTAAGCAACAAAATGAATGGAAATTGGATTTGTAGTCGTTGATCTGGAACGTGTAATGTTGAGTGTGTATATTCTGTTTCTGTTGTTGCTCATAAGAAACCTCTAACAGATGGGAAACTTCGCGGGTCAATTATTTTCACTGTTACAACTAATCTTGTGTATGTTAAATGCAATTTAATGGACTTTTGCATTTGTTTTCGCTATTAAATATTATTGAAAAAAGTGAAAAAATGCCAACATGTCCTTGTCAATGCGCATTATTTCTTGCAACTAAAGTGGATGACGTGTGTCAATTCGGATTCGAAGTTCCAGCCAACTACTACTTAAAACCTACTACCATTTTCGTTCTAAATAAATGCATCTAGGAATTATCGTTATTTTCAAATAATGTTTACACCAAACGATGTTCTGCAACTTTCATTTAGCTCAACTGAAAGGAGAAGTTGCATTTCAACAATAGCTTTTAGGTCCATTAAGGCAGTTTACAACTGTGAATGAATACTTCCATTGCCAACCAGTAATAGTTTTTGTTTAAAATAAACTTTTCTTAGACATTTCTAGAAAACAATAAACAAAAAAATTAAGTTTATCTATCAAATGAAATTAATTCGTAGATTAAGCAAATTTGTAAAACTTTTCATATTCACCTGTTAAAGATAATGACAAATTTTGCAGTTAACACAGGAAAGGGTGCTACTCATGAGGACATTCAACTCCATCCATTAAACATCATCATGCATCAGTCACTATGTTGTGTTGCAATTGCAGGATTGAACTCAGTGTGTGTTTGAATTTGCGTCAAATTGATATAAAATTTATTAAAATTGATTTTTTAATGCACAATCAATATGTGTTTAGTTTTCAAAATTATTTAAAAGGTAAAAAATTCAGTTGAATGAGAAACAACTAATTCTTACTTCTGCATTGAAGAATTGATTTAACTGGAATCAATTCTCCAACACTGAATCAAACATACCTTGAATCGTAAACTAGTTGAGAAATAACTGGTGTAGATTTTGAGAGTTTCAAATTTCTGACTAATTACCTAATAATCAACTGCTAAGGTTGCATATGCATGTACAATGAAACCATTTCTTCATATCTACAATCCATTTCGAGGTCACTGTAATTGTCATCTTAGTTATTCAATACAAATTTGTTCTAACTAATTATTGCTTTAAATAAAATTTTCAAATAAGAAGATAGTAAATAATCTTCACAGACATGGACAAAGGGAATCTTTCATGCAACACGGCAAATCTTTCCGTTCCCCATTAGAATATGTGGTGTGTAGAGGTCATATGTGTTGTATAATATTATTAGTGATGGTGTAAGTTACAGAAAGTACAGTGAAACCCCTCTAACAAAATTGGTAACAACATTATTATCACCGGAAGATCATTGTTTTCTAAATGTTTATCAGTGTATAACCGTAACTCTCCTTGAAGATCAAGTTGATAAGAGAAGTCAAAGACTAGTCTCAAATCACAGAAAAAGAATTAAGGACTGCATTTGCAAATACAAGAATAGGATTGGAAGAAAAGAGGAAGACACAAATAAAAAACCAGAAGAATAATAAAAGGAGTTATAGAAGAATTGAAAGCTAAAAGATGAAGAGATACACAACAAAGTGAGAGAGAAACAGATTGAGCACCTAATATGGGAATGCCATTCATCTATGACCCACAGACCTGACAAACTATTTTGACCGTTTACATATTTCAAGTAACTAAGTACTTTTGGTACTTAAAGCAAACTTTATACATGTCTACTTAACGTATTCTTTCTGCACTACAACCACGACTAAGCCTTTTCCCAATAGGTGGACGTGGATCTTTCTACACTATATGTTCTTGAATATATACAACTAATGGTCGCAAATGTTTGAGGAACATGCACAAATGTAGGCATGGAAACCATGGATAACATTATATATCCACTCATGTGAATCTTTTCGGCACAACAGAACTCTAATTCCAGAAAAGCATAGCAGAAGTATGCGCTGAACCAAGATGCAATTTATAACGTTGGAAACATCCATCCCATGGTCCAACCGAGAAGCAAGCCGGCACCGGCAAGGCCTACTCCGACCGCAAAAGCAACAACACACTTTGCAATCCCACATCTTCTGTTACTATTCTTCCGCTTCCCAGCTTTGTCATGATTCTTCTTAAGCAGCATTCCCCTACATGGGGACCAGGGTAAGGATGCTGGAAAGAGATTTAGCAATGACTGGTTTTTGTTTCGGAGTTGTAGGCAGAGGTTTTCCAGCTGCAGCATGTTGAGCCACTGCTTGTAAGCAAAGAGCTGTGATGCCTGTCGAAAAAACAGACTCAGGATGTGCTCCTTCTCGCTGTAAGCTCGCTGTGCTGCTTTCTCAGCCTCTCTTGCTCTTGTTTGAGAGTAACACAAAGCTTTTAATAGCTCAGACATGCTACTGTTCTCAGAATTTGTGTGGCATTCTTTGTTGCTTGAACTAGAATCTGTGCTCTGGCTGAAACATACGGAGCATAATTTGTTAATAAATTGATCATAGAATACTCATGAAATTTCAACTCGATAGTATAATGGTTATAAGAAAAAATTCCCAAAAACAAAGTCACCAAGTCTGTGTTTAGTATGCTTCCTAAATTCCTACATAATTAATAAATGAACCCGCGTTTCATCATGAGTCAGGAATTCAATATATCTACTACAACAATTATGTTCTATCATTGTATCTTAAATTTCCAAGAATGGAGCGTCTGTGCACATCTTTGAAGGTCATAAGGAAAAACATATCCTTTAAGGGATCGAAATATAGCTTGAAAAGAGAGCATTCACATATATTTCTAAAAGCTTAGGAAAAACCATGCTTCATTTGTTGAATTAAATGAGTTAAATGTGTTTTTAGTCCTTCAACTTTTAGTGAAAATTAAAATTAGTCTCTCTTGAAAACCTTAAACCAATTTAGTCATTTATTTTTAGAAAGATGTGAATTTAGTCCTTTAAACCAAATTTTTTAAAATTTATTTGATGTTTTAAATGCGTTTCTCAATTAACATTCAAACAAATATATGTCAAACAGTGTAAACAAACTAAAATACTATAACGAAATGTGTTTGAAACGTCAAATAAACTCAATAAAATTTGGTTAAAAGGACTAAATTCACGCATTTACAGAGTTGAGGGACTAAATTGGTTCAAGATTTCCAAGAGAGACTAATTCCAATTTTCACTAAAAGTTGAAAGACCAAAAACATATTTAACCCGAATTAAATTCATAAAATATGTTATTTCAAAAACATGTTGGTAGTTCTATACATTCATACAATGAGTTGGTTCTCATATACAAAAATAGGTTTAAATTCAATTAAATTTGTATATCATCAAATTCCCTGATAGCATGAGATAGATAACTAAAACTACTTTGACATCCGTAAGGGCAAGCAGTGTGATAACCCTTTTTAATTATTCTTCTCCCCTCATTCCAACACACTGAATGCCTTACACACTCTTGCTTTTTCTCTCCTTGCTTCACCACCACTCTCTACACAGTCACCTTATTCCTCCCCTATAATTAAATCTCTCCTTGCTCTTGAAACAGATTCTGGGAGAGCAACCACAACAGAGCTTCTTGCTGCCTCCACTCTTAGCTTCCCTCCCTCTAGGTAAGTCTCCATTTTCGTTTTGAGGTTCAATTTCAGATTTCAACTCGAAATTATGTTCCTGTTCTGAGTTTAATCAAGTGTTCCTCCTTTCCCTGTGTCTGGATGATGAATTCTCTAGGTTAAACTAAGGAATTCTGCTTCTCCTCTCTAAAGTTGCTTTCACCCAAAGCATTCACCAAAAATAGGTAAGGGAAGCTAAACTCTCACTTAATTTCGCAAAGGAATCGTTGATTAGGGTTAGAATTGCATGAATTGTGTGTTGTTTGATGAGTATGAACAATTGTGTGTGATGAAATTCGAGTGTGGCATGAACTGTGTGGTTGCATGTGAAAACAGATTGAAATTCTGATGGTTTCTCCTAGGCGAGCAGCTCTCGCCTGAGCGAAAATACCAGAAACTCACCCCTGATGCTGCACGAGGTCTCGCCTAGGCGAGCTGGTTTCGCCTGAGCAAGAGTCAATCTCGTCTAAGCGAGACAGCTTAGCCTGAGCGAGAATTCATTCAGATTTTGGGGTTACACTCTGTTTGGAGTCTCGCCCAGGCGAAAGTGACTCGCCTAAGCGAGACAACTCTCTAGCTCAGGCGAGATCCTCTAGCTTGAGCGAGATTCACTGCAGAATTTGAGTTCCTTCCCTGTTTTTGATTAAATGAAGTTGTGCTAAGTGGATTGGTGTGATAATGGCTTATCTTGTATGTGAGTTTTATGCATGATAGTCAGTGTGATGGAATTGTGTGAAATTGGTCTGTATGAGAATGTGGTGGAATTAGGATTTCAAGGAAAATTCTAAAGATGATGGTTTTAGTGAATGTAAGAACATGAGGACTCAAATCGGTGGCATCCTGATGCTCCTATAACCATTAAGACTCATATAGAGTATAATGGATTATGTCAGAAGGAGTAGCAGGAGGTTCTAGTCTATAGACCCGATCCGTCATAGACGAGAAAGGGGCTTACCCTGGGAGTGGTTGGGTGAATACCCCTTGTGCCCAAAACTTTACAGAGTTTGGGAACCGTCACAGGTGCAAGCCACCAAGAGCTCCAATGTCACTTACATAATCCGGATATCGAGTCTAGAATGGTGGCTTTGTGTTATGATTATGGCAGTTTGAACAATTCTGATAAATGTGATAAACCTTGATTGATACTTAACTATTTAATTGCATGATTTCTTTTTATTAAGTTAGCTTACCCTTCATGCATATGTTTGTTCCGTGTGTCTTTCTCTTTGCAATGATCGCCCTTATCGCTTGGCATGAGCAACTAAGAGTGCAGGTGAAGATACACCCCTCCTGGATAGGAGTGTGTAGTGTTTGAGTGCTTCCAGAAGTAACTCCATCCTTAGTTTTGCTTAGATGTTGGGTGTTTTGTAACCCTCTCTTAGTATAGGCTGTATGTATAGGCAGTACATTTATAGTTATTTTGAGAATAACTGTATCAGTACCTTATACTGGCCTATTACTATCATCTGCCTTTGAATTATCAGAATTTTAATGTTTTGTTTGATAGTATAAAAACTATTAAAACGGGATGTTACAAGCAGTCAGAGCCAAACATAGGTAGAAACAAATAAAAAAAAATCTAAAACCTGTCCACATAAGTAATTATGAGATGGCATCTTCGTGATCCTTATCTGATATATCTCATGAAAAATGTATGGTTTGGAACCGATAACTAGCTTCAGTCCCCAATAAATAGCAGTGGAAACAGCATACATACAAGGTACCTCAATGTAGTTAGCATCTATAAATAACAACAGTGCAAACACTAGTCATACTTAATAGTTAATTAGGAAGTTCAATATTTTAGACACGAGAAAGCATCAAATTTCTTACAAAATAGACCGACCATCATGGCAAAGATTGCAGAAAACAAGTAAAAAATTGTAAATTATGCCCCTATCCATTACCTGGAAAGCTTGCTTGAATCCTGAAATGAGCAATCAGAAGTGGATATTCCCGTTGTATAACCATCTGCATCAGAAGAACCAGACTCGGTTTTACGATTCAAAGACGATGGTAGAATCTTATCATGGTCAACACCTTTAGGGTAGGGAGGTCTCAGACTAACATGCTTAGTATGGGGATGAGGGAGATCACAATTCTCAATATGCTCAAGTGACTTCCGAGCAACCAAGGAAGCCAATTCATCTTTTCCAGCAGTGCGCCACCAAGGGCTAGTTTCCTCAGCTCGGGGGGAAAAATGTGATTCTAGATCACATGATGTCATTTTAACTTGTTCAGAGACCAAGAAATTGGAAATATCACAATCCATAAAACGACTGTCAGAAAAACATAGTTCCCCCTGATCTTTTTTCTTAGGAGTAAGATTTAAATCAGTATTCAGTGAAGCCTCAAATTTTGGCATTCTGGTATTGCTGTTTTTCATACACGTAGGAGAAACATGCCGCGGCTGCTCTACAGATAAATTATCAATTTCCAAATCAGACAAAGTATCGAAGTCTTTGATCAATTGATCTGTCCCACTCTTCACGTTTCTATTAAGCAATTCAGCATAGAAGGCACCAAATTCAGACTCGTAGGAATTCAGATGTTGACATGTATAATTTGTTTCATCACCCAAATCACTCTTCACATGTAGCCACCATTTCATTTCTGGTAGTTTATCAGAATTCAGATCATGGGGCATGCAAACTGAATGGGCATGAATGTGTTCATTAGTAGAATCACAAGGAACCCAATCAGACACTAATTTTTTTGAAACTGGTGAAGGATGATCCGAAGTATTTAGGGGAATCCGGAAATCTTGAGTAAAACACTTAGCTGCATAAGGTGCCTTCCCTTCTGCTGACGCCATTACTTACTACTAGTCTCTGATAATGACCTTTTTCAAGAGGCAACTTTTGGTGGATCTAGCATCTGTTGATTCAGTAAGACAAACTCAAAACATTACAACATTACAAACAAACTACGTACGAGACCAACAAATTACCAATCTTTCAATTTAGCTGAAAAGGTGTGTGAAAGCAGAAGAAACACAGGAAAAGTACCAGCTCTAACAATTCTTGCCAAAATCCCCACAAAAATCATTGTAGAATGTTGATTATTAATCATATTTCTATTTCCCTATCATTAACAGAGAAAGAACATTCATCTTCAAACACAACTCAAGCAGGAAAGCAAGAAGACCAAAAGGTCAATGACTCAACTAAAATTTTTGTCAGTAGAAAAGAAACCCAAGAAGAGCAAACTTTCCCAGGAAGAACTAAGTTACAACAAAACTAATTGTCAAAGAACCGTTAACTGGAGTCATGAAAACCCACAATCATTAAGTAGCTTTTGACAAGAAATATAACCAATGCAACAGTTAAAAAAAAAAAAAAACTTTGGTTGGTTAATTGAGAGACAAGGAACATGTCGATTTTGGGTGTGCAGAATTCCGCTTACAGTTTCTGGAAGAACTGAATGCCTCAGATAGAACATCACATACATGTCAACTTTCTCGAATTCTCTTGCCAGTTACACGCCTAAACTATGAAACCCCATGAAAGGGAAACAAAAAAGATCTATCTGGCATAAATCCCAACAAAAGAAGATAAAAGGTCCAGCGAAACTTGACAGTACAAACTACATGAGATCCCAAAGAAGCAAGGACAAGAATATTCAGTTAACTGATTAAAGGACGACACAGAGAGAGAAAGAGAGAGAACTTGCCTTGATTATCATCAGAAGTGAACTTCCTTGTAACACCGAAACATGTTTGAGACTTTGCTTGTACACCTGTCCAACATAGTGCGTGTTTTGCATTTGCTAGTAATATTGATGTAAAAGCATGGTCTTTGTATTTCCAACCATGTCAAAAAAAAAAAAAAGAGAGAGAATCAATAATTGTGTTACTTACACCCCATGCTCCCAAATATCTTTCTTTTTTTTCCCTTGTCACAGTCCCATCCCATGCTTTTTGAATTATTGTTCCCTCATCCTTCTATTCCACTCTTTATATAACATCAATTGGTGTGCCCTCAATAAATATATTTGCTTTTTCTATTATTATGATGATTGGATTTTTTTTATAATTATGTAATTGATTTTAAAATGATTAAATCAAACTAAAGAACATAAAAATTGTATTTTTTTTTTGCATAACTTATTTATTCTCTTACGTGTCCAGTGTCCAGATTTTCTCGGAAACTTTGTCGCCATCGTTCTCAACGTAGTTTGCAAAGGCTTCTAACCGTGACACCTGCACAGTCCCTTGTGACTCTTTGAAAATATTTTGCTTATTTCTGGTAAATAATTTTAATTTCTCTTACATCAATTTTTATTAGCTTTTATCATTTTTATGGTAGGCATTCAACATATTTTACATTTTAAGGCATTAAATACTTCATCTCTTTAAATGTACCACAATTATTTATGCCATTACTTGTTTCTTATTTCTGTTCCCTTCCAGAAAATGGGATCATTATCATCCACCTACTTATGTTCAATCGTTTTATTTAATCAGTTATCCGTTTTTCCTAATTAAGAAAACGATGCTTAGATTTGCATCCTAACCATTTAATTAGTTGCACGTCACTCTCGTATAGGATAATGTCCACTCAGGACTTTATCTCCACAGTCCTCACCCACCTTTTGCATTTTACTAGTCAAATTCAACTTCAAACAATTTGTTAAGCTCTCTCTTTAAATCAAACGCATGCTTATCAATTACTTTTATATCCACAATAATTTGTAATTAGATGGAGTAAAATTGTTTCACACTACACAGTTAAACTCTTGTTTTAGGAGAGTCTGAATTGGCACACTAAACCCCACCCAACCGTGAGTCTTATGTGAATGTTGGTTAAGCTCCAAAAAGAAGCACTTAGGATTAGCCATCCGTATACGTTCCTCTCACCTGAAAGTAACATGGAAACACTTGGAAAAATACTTAAAGCACGAAGGAAGGATAATCATCAAAAAACAATCATAATCATCATATAATACCCCTTAATAATTAACCATCTGGTTATATTTTTTCCTAAGCACAGACAATCTTCTGTGAAGGGTAAGCTTTTCATCTTTTTTCCCTAGTTTATCCAAGTAATATACAATTTTTTTCAGGGTAACCAAAACCTCCTCACTTTCATATCCAAATTCTCTTTCTTGGATATTCAGGATCCTTCTAAGCAGCTCGAGTAACTCACTGTCATCCTTACCAAGTCTGGTTTGAATAGACACCAAACAATCCAAAGCCTCCCCTGCCATGCATAACATAGGGTAAATATCAATTTCATCCCAAAAGATTAAAATAATTAGGAAACTTAAGCCTCAGTTTTTCCCTTTGGTGCAAGAATTGCATTACTAAGAGCATCAGTGAAATGCGTCACAATTAATTGAATGAATTGAATAATGAATAACTTGATTATATTAATTTGAGCCTGACCAGGTTTTCAATGAAGTAAGGGAAGGCTTACCAACAGGGAGGGAATTTTTTCCAAAGGCCTTCTCACGGATGCGCAAAACCTCCAGAGCAAGTTTCTCTGCTTCTTCATCATTTTTCAAATGGTAGAGTGTAACTGCAAGATGTAACATAGGAAAGCTGATGGACTGGTCATCAGTTCCCTTTTGCTTTATCATGATTTGCAAACTTCTTCTCAACAGGTGCTCGGCATCTGCATAATTCTTTGACCGTGAATACGAAGTTGCAAGATTTATCATGTGTGTCACCAGGATGGGGTGCTCCTTTCCTTTGTACCTCTCAGTGATCCACAAACACTCCTCTAATACTTCTCTGCCTTCTTGTCCTCTTTGAATTAAACAAAACAAAAAGCTTCAATTCAAAACCAACCAGCTTTGACGTTTTAATCTTGTTTTCCTTTATGCTTCCTTTTTTTATTTTTGGCTTTTTAAAGAGAAGGGGATTTTAGGAGGATGATATAGAAAAACCATTTATATAAAAACAAAAGGTGATAGGGGAAGCTTACCTCCCAGCGGCATGAAGTAATTCAGCTAGATCCACCCTCATCTTTTCCAATATACTGTCATCTGGTGACAAGTAATTTGAATCCTTCATGACCTGAATAGCACGTTTAAACAATTGTATTGCTTCATCTGATTTCCCTGCAAAATTTATCGTACTCACATCAATAAGTACATAGGTTTCAACTCCCCAATTCTGAAATAAAAAATAAATAAAAAAACAAGGACCATGCATGCGTTTACATGTAAATAACAAACAAAGTAATTTCCATATATAAACTTGAGACCAAATAAATTTGAATGTGGGTGTTTATTCCACCACTTCTACAGATACACCATACATGAAAGAAATTCAAATCAACACTAAGTTGATTGTGCGACCCGGAGAGAAAGCAAAATAAAGGGATATAAATATAAATGGAATATACAAAGAACAAATAAATTGTTTGTGCAAGTTTACAAAGTTACCTTGGGCACTCTTAACACGGGCTAGGGAACTCATAGCAATTCCAATTCTTCCATCATTTTGTCCATATAATTTGGTGTATATGTCGAGAACTCTAGAAACCAAACAAAAATATAAGTAATATAGAAGACATCAGAGTCAATAATGCACTAGGAATGGAAGGAGAAACTAAATTAACCTAGTAAAATGAGTTTCAGCATCATTGGCTCTCCCTTCTTTGAGTAAAAGATTGCCAAGGCTGAGTAAAGGTACGACCAAATCCTTACTTTCGGCACCTCTACTTGATCCCAAAAGAGTGATCACACTCTGGTAAATCTCTATTGCTTTTGTTGCTTTTCCGAAAGAGCCAAGAACTTTTGCCATACCCAAATAAGGTGTGATAAGTAAAGTACTATCCCTACCTAAAAGAAGACATATATTATTGAGAATATTAAAATTTTGACAAAAAGTGAATTTAAAAGCAAAGTTGGCTTCACGACAGATAATTTCTGCTAAGGTATCTCGAGATAACTTCTAGCTAGACATGCACAACTAAAAAATCTCAAGAAAATAGCTCCAGATTTGTAATCAAACAGATAAGCAACACAACATAACCACAGTCATAGTCCATAGGTAAATAAAATCAAATACTAAATAAACTAACATTACTAACTGAAAATTGTTCTCACCGTAGGTCCCCTCCATAATGTATACAGCCCTCTGATATGTGTCCAATGATTTTTCAAACATGTTCAACGTTGCATACATACTTCCCATATGCATAAGTATTGAATCCAGACGAGGTGCATCATCCTTCAAATTGTCAACAATTTCTTTCATCTGGCCATCATTGAAAATATAAGAATGCACTCCACAGAGAAAAGGGAACAACAGAAAGAGGTGTGCAAATGTAACACTTAGCATTTCAGCATAAATGTGAAACTTAATTATTTTCAATTTTCATTTGGGTATATACAAACTAAGACATACACTGGAAACTATTTCATTACAAGGGAATCAAACATGTGATACCGATATAAAATTAGTAGCCCTAACCCCACTTAGCCTCATGCAAGAATGTCAATTAAGAAGAGCGATAGAAGATAATTTAACTGCATGCATTTTTGGTAAGCAATGGCCTGTTATTCATTCTAGCTCCAGAAACCATGAAAAATTCATTAACTCATGTTAGAAAACAAAAATAAACAGACAATTGACTTCTTCATTGTACTCTTACACCATCTCATTATAGTAAAATCTGGTGATGTTAGTTCTTCAGAAATTGGTACGCCGAAGTCTTACTCAAGAACAGTAAAAAGTCATGCAGAATCTGAGAGTTCAACTAATGACATACCATGCAGACGTAAGTTAAGTTACCCAATCAGACAAGATATGAAACTGACAAAAGAATGCACAATAACAGAAGGAAAGGGGGAAATACCATATCCAACAAAGATCCAACAAATTTTAAGTCTCCAACAGCCATGTAACCTAGTGCTATGACATCCAAAATTGCAGCTTCTTCTATGCCTTTAGTACCTGCATTCAGGCTCTCTTTGACTGCTTCGTAATTCGCAGTTAGCAGGTCAATAGCATCACTTTTATTTCCCATCCTAATCATTCTTTTAACTTCATCAAATAATTCTTCCAATTCTCTTTCTAAACTGCCAATTCTGTAGGATGTGAAATTCCCAAAGCCAAGGGACATTGTCAATTAGAAAAACGAACAATTTAAGTAATAAAGATGGAACAAAGATGCTGTATCCTTAGACGATAAAATTCCCATGTATTGGTAAGAAAATTAAAGAACAAAACTGAAATTTGGAAATACTTCAAAATACAGCAAGCATAAACAGTAGAAGAAATGGAAAAGACAATATCATTTGAACCAATTCCCACCTCTGCTGGTCATCTGGAGCTGAAAATCCAGAATAAGCATCACTATGTGGGCCTGTCCCACCACATTCCAATGACCCAACTGAAGATCTTGAGATGCAGACCCGAACAGAAGCAGTCTTAATGGGAATAAAGTAAAGCTTTTGACTGTAAATTTGCTTTTGATTACAAACTGAGAAGCATGATATGCTTTTCAACTCACACAATGATAGCACATGCGGAAGCTTTTTGCTTGTCCTAATAATAGAGAGCAGAAGGCATTAAACCAAACCATCACAAATTATTGTAATCTGATATGAACTTAAAACTAAGAGTCGACAACCAAAAAAATGAGGATAAAGTAACCAGAAACCATTATTTGCATTCATGGATTAAACATGCATCCTAGCCGAAAACTCACCTGAATTATTAAACGAAATTCTGCACTGAACAATATTCATTTCTTTCAGTATTGGTATGTTTTTGAGTTAGTAAAGTGCACAAGTTTCAATTAATAAAGTTGAAATTGTTATCCCAAAGTGATTCATTGCAGCGAAGAAAGAAGTGGTAAAGAACGGAAGTAGCATAGTTGGGAGAAGCAGAGCATTAGCACAACACAACTTAAGAACGGAAAGTGTAGAAAGATAACCTGATTCCGGTGAGAGAGTTCGAAGGAAGAAGGCATGAACCTTTCATCGTCTTCCTCTTCCTCCTAGGATCAAAGCTTAGCAATTAATGTGAGAAACGGATAAAGCGCATGGTTTTTTTTCTGTGGGCTAGTTATGACATTTTGGGCCTCTACTTAGATATTCAACTCAAAATAAATTGTTGTTTACACCTCCCAACTTTATTAATGTACACTATCTCACATAGTAAGATCAGACTCTTGTTCCTTCAGGCCACCAAAATATTCGTAGCATTTATCTAATTTTTATTAAGTAGAGAAAAGTTACAATAAAAACATTTAGCCTTCTAATTTTTTTTAACTGATTCGTAAACTGATTCGAGCTCATAAAGAAAAATAATTTTTTGACAATTGACAACTGATTTTTAGATATATATGATTATTATAAAAATACAAATTTAATTAATGAAAAAAAAAGGAACAATATGCGAGTAAAAATTGATTAGGTGTCCAGTGTTATTATTATCCGAAAAGACAGATAAATGAATGACCTTTTTGCCTCCATGAAACTCAACCCGAATGATTGAACTAGAGTAATTTTATTCATTTTCTATTTCATATTTTGATGCTTATGTTTTTCCAGTTTTTGAAGTTTAGTCATTCACACGTTTGATGAGATGATAATCATTGAAAATCATGCAATAAAAATAGTATGGTATACTCATGACTGCCAAAATACTAATTCGTTATTTTTGTTACCAAAATACTAGTTCATTTAGTTACAAATTTCTTTGAATATAAAAAATATAATTTGAATAAGAATGGACGACGTGTTGAGATTTTACAATGTCACTAGAAAGAGTTGTTTAGTATTTTACAAAATAAAATTTATATTTACTTATATATTAAAATTTTGATTTTATTTTCAAAACGATATAAAATCCTAAAGAATTATATTTTAATATCTATCTAAATGTGTGAAAACAAAACTCTTAATTATCTAAATATTTATTAGTCTTTTTTGGATATGATAACTCCTATTTGATTGTACTACAAGTGACTTGATTCACTTAACAAAAGTCACACAACTTAAATACCTATTAAAATCAAATATGTCATTAGCCATCTGTGTTATGTATGGTAACTGTCCACCACAATGCTTGTTGAGCATGCTTTGGTATTTAAAAAATATACAGAGATGTCTCGTTGGGAGAGAGAGGAAGATTTTGTGTATAAAAAAAATATCATTATTTGAAATTTTGAAATGAAAATTTGTGGTGTGTGGCCAAATAGAGCCGGGGTGTTTAACCACAATCTATTATTTTATGTGGGTGTGTGACCAAGTATACATAAGATTTCACTATAATCTTCTATTAGTATGTATGTAAGGTTGAGTAGAGGTAGACATATGCCATAATCTACTGTGAGTTGTTGCTTTTATCTATGTATAACTATTTTTAAGAAGGAAAGTGATTTTAGGATATGTATTAAATAGAAATTCCTTAATGAGATTAGGTGGTGAGAGTTTATGGAGGTTCCTATAACTTGGATCGGTGTGAAAGAGAATCGTATCATGCAAGTTGTATGGAGTTAATCATGTCATATAAAGGGGGCTTAGTTCCCAAGATGTAACTTTGTGTGAGTGGGTGATTATATGATAAATGCATAATCTTTGAGTCTAGTTCAACATACAAGTCTTTTGAAAGTAGAGTCAACCATCAATGATGGTTAAATGATTTGATTATGGAGTAATGTTAATTAAATGATGTATGTGTGATTTTGTGTATGGTTATTCATAGGTGTATTATTTAAAAGAAGAGTGAAGTATATTTTTAGTCCCTGAACTTTGATCTAAAATTGGAATTTGTCCCTGTCCAAAACTTCAATACGTTTTGGTCCATAAACTTTAAAAATGAATGAACATAGTCCTTTTAACTCAATTACGTTAATTTTTTTTTTAGGTGTTGAACGCATTTCTCAGTAGATATTGAACCATGAATGTCTCAAACAGTGTAAACAACTCCAATACTAACATGAGAAGCGTTCGACACGTAAAAAAAGTTAACATAATTGGGTTAAAAAGACTATATTCATTCATTTCTAAAGTTTAGGGACCAAAATATATCGAAATTTCAGACAGGGACGAATTCCAATTTTGGGTCAAAGTTCGAGGACTAAAAACATACTTAACCACCCTTAAAAGAATGCTTTGTGAGTTGTGTCTTTTAATATGTGATAATCATGTTTTACATGAGAATATATGATAGTTAAAGAGGTATAATTTGTTTTGGTATACATGTATAAAATTTGTTGGCAACTTCATTTCTTAAAATTTGTCGGTAAAATAACATTTTGATTCCTAAGAGGCTTTTTTGTCGATAAATCCCTTGATAAAATGAGCATAAATTATTTTGTCGAATGAAACGAAATATGTTTATACATTAATTAGGTATGTGTGAGACAAAGAACAAAAGTAGAAGAAGGAGGAAAATGAGAAGGTGAAGGAGGAAGAGAAGAAGCAATAAAGTCGGAGGCGATGCATCAACATATATGATAGCAATGCAATGACAACATCAACACAATAGTGGAATGACGGTAATCCATTGGTAATTTTGATTTACTAACGAATTTTAGGCATTACTGAAGAATTTTGGTCGTCAGTAATATTAGTTTTTTTTTTGTAGTGGATTTTTACTCAAACTTCAACATGTGTTGTGATTCACTTTGTTCCAATATGTGGTCTTAAGATACAATAAACCTTCTTTTAATTTGTCAACACTTGATATTTTAGTTTATGTGACTTAGACCATAAGTGAAACTAGAGAATATTTGTTACATCTTATTCTTCTTTTCCCTTCTCCTTTGTCATCACATTCGTCGTGAATGTCGACAACGACTCTTCCACCTTATCTTTCTCCTCCTCCTATTCTTCTTCCTCCTCCTTTCCCTCCTCCATCTCATCTTCCTCCTCTTCTTCTTCTTCCTCATTCCTCCCAATCCTCCTCTTTCTCCTCCTCTTTCACCATTGGCATTTGTCACTCCCTCGCTACCATGCATTGTTGCCTCCATGATTATCATTGTCACTATTGTCGTCATCATTCTTTTGGCTACTGTCACCACCTTGTCTTTTTCTTTCTTCTGCTCCTCCTTCTTCTTCTTCTTTTTATTCACTTCCAATTAATTTATCTCAAATATTTCGTCAAATTTGGTGAAAGAATTTATGTACATTTTCCTTGCAGATTTATCGACATAATTATCAATGAATTTTAAAAAAATATAATTACTAATATATTTATTGACCAACTTTACAAAAGTTGAATTACTAACGAATTTAACCTCATATTTTTTAAAAATTCAATAAAAATATAATTATCAACGAATTAAAAAGAAAGTCATTACTAACATATTTATTAACGGATTTTATCAAAAAATGTTACGGACAAATTCATAATTGACGAATATTTTTATTGATAATAAAAATTTTAATTCATCGACAAATTTTACTAATAGATCTATTATGGATAAATATTTCCTTCAATAATTAAAAATTTAAAATATATGAATAAAATTCATTAACAAAATTTATTTTATTGATGATTTTTTTTAATGTTAAATTGTATTTTCTTGTTGTAAAATAGTTTATAGTAGGCCAAACTAAACTCATTAATAGATGAGTTAGGTTGATTTGTCCATCAAATAGCATCAAGTGGTGGATTAGATCAAGTCATAATTCCTTTTGATAACTATATTATATTTTTCCTTTTGATAATTATATTATTTTTCATTTATTAATGAAAATTATTAACATAGTTAACATGTGGACCTAATTGAAAAAAATGAAATTTGTCTTTGTTATTAGATAAGAATTTTCATTAAATAAGTGTCACGTTAAGATTTCTTTTTGCAGGCTGACTATCACATTTTTAATTTTTTAGGAAAACTTAAATAAAATTAATAATTTTCAAAATTAATCCATTTCCCTCAATAAATATTTATACTGTTACAGTTAAAAAATTACTTTATTTATTAATTTATTAGTTCTGAAAATGATAATTTTTCCTTCCATTTTATAATATGATAATAATAAATGTAATGATTTCTACAAGTAACATATAATTATTATTATGTTTTCTAATAACTTCTCCCTTTCTGAGTTATATTTTTCTATAAAACTTCTATGTATAGTTTATGAGTACCTATTGACTAACTCTAATATAAGTTAAATTTGATACATAACAACATATATGTATTGCATTGATTACATTGATAAATATTAATGATATTATTTTATGGTAACTTCCTTTTGTTTGGCTGAGATATTTTACACAAATTTCATTAAATAAAATAATAATTACGAATTATTATACCTTTCCTGCTCTTACTCTACATATATAAATACTGATATATTGTAAAGTAGAGATATAAGCATAAAAAGTCAAACAAGAGAAACTCATCTTCGTAACCTCATCTCAGAAAAATGATGTCTAGAAGAATCACTATGAATTCTATCTTTGGAATTCTGTGTATTGCTTTACTTTTGACTTCAGGTAAAAACTTATAGGATGCATTTGTTATTTAAAGTAAAGTTGTGATTTTACTTGCATTTTGTAATGAAATTGCATTGATTTTCAGTATCGGCGAACGTAGTGTGTCACAAGGAAGGGAATTGTCCAGATGCAAAAGCTTGTTTCAGTTATTGTGTAGGTTTAGGGTATAAAGATTATGGTGGTCTTTGCACTAGTCAACGCTTTAATCTATGTTGTTGTGTAAGTGCGGAACGTCCTCCTACGATTGTGTAATACAAGTTACCAAATAAACATTAATAAAATGTTTCAATTTATTGTATCATTTTATCATTGTTCAATATAATAAGAGATTCATGAGGGAAAGTAAATTATAATCGGATTTGTGTTACATGATTATATCACATATTTTCAATAGAATTGAGTTTAGAGGATGAAATTTCGTTGCACGACTAATCACTTTTGAACCCAATTTAAAAGAAACATGTTTGCTTTCAATTTTCTTTTTAACTATTACTTCTATTAAAAAAAAGGTAAAATATCAATATTTTTAATAATTATGACTATTATATTTTATTTTATTTTTGCAAATTTTAAATTTCTCAAAAATTCAGGAACCTTTTATTCATTTTCTATTATGCGATGTCTAGGAATTACAACGGGACCATGACAAGTTTTGCTATCCCATTGTATTCACTTTTTTAAATATATATATATATATATATATATATATATATATATATATATATATTACATGCTAAATAAAAGATTTATGCAATTGGATACTTAAAATTCAAAGTCGAACATTCTCATTCATGTAAAAAGAATGTCAGTAAATAAAAACATTAAAAAGAATACAAATGATATAATTTGAGACTTAAAACTATTTGATTAACTAAAATTAATAGTACACTATAAAAAATAATCACATCCAAAAAAGTGTAACCAAGATTGTGATAAGATGACAAGTACCAAAATGTGATGAATTTTGTAGATACAGAATAAGTCATATTATTAGAAGAGAGGAGTAATGTGTAACAAAATAAAAGATTACAAAACAAATTAAAGACTAAAATAATGTTTCTTCTTTTTCTCTTATTTTCTAAATTTCATTATTATGTTTTTTTATTAAATTTGATTATATTACTTTAATAGATTATTTTTAGATATTAACCGATATTATGATATAAATAAGCATTTATTTTACAAATATGGAATATTATCATAGTCTAATGTTCTCTCAAGTCATTAAATGACAAAGCAATAATAAGAAAGAGATATGTCAACTTGATACAAAAATGTTGGAAAATTACATTTTACAAAAAAGAAAATAACTATATCCCAAAAAATTTATTTACTACATCGGATGCAGAAAAATAAGTAAAGATGATAACAAAAAGAGAAAAATATTAAATAATATATACTCAAATGTACTTTTGATCATAATATTTTTCTGAAATAATTTATATTTATATTTATGACTAAAATTATGATAGTAGTTTTCTATTGAACTTATACGATTATAAATGGCTTAAATATGCGGTAACATCCTATTTAATAAAACTATTTTACTAATTAAAGTATTATATAATTAAGAAAAAAAGTACAAATAATAAGTATATAAGCATCGATCAGTTTGATCGTATCCTAATTCAAATTGATTAATCCAGTCTAATTCAAATTTAATATTTTAGGATTTAAACTTGACTATTTAATTTATCGGGTCAATTCGGGTTGTTCAAATTGCAGGTTAATTTAGTCAAATTTTTTGGATTGCGAACTTTTTTCAAAAAAAAATAATAATTTTTTTTTGAATAAATGACATAAATGTAATGAATTTTTAACTAAAAAAATGACATGTATAATTTTAATAATGACTATTATAGTAGACTATAATTTTATATAATTTACTATTAAATTTTAATATAACAATATAATATTAAAAATAGGATAAAATAACAAAGTGTTAGAAGTAAGTTTAAAATCTAACTAAATCCCAATAAACCGATTTGTAAGATTAGGTTTGCACCTCACTTATATACTATGAAATTGTTTTATCTCTAGTCAATGTGAGACTTCCAACCCAAAGCATTATATATAAGTTGTGATATTTGATTTAAAGTAAAGTTGGAATTATACTTGCATTTTGTAATGAAATTGCATTGATTTTCAGGATCGGCGAACGTAATGTGTCACAAGGAAGGGCATTGTCCAGATGCAAAAGCTTGTTTCAGTTATTGTGTAGGTTTAGGGTATAAACAGTATGGTGGTCTTTGCACTACTCAAGGCCTAAATCTATGTTGTTGTGTAAGTGCGGAACGTCCTCCTGCGTGTGTAATACAAGTTACTATATAAACATTAATAAAGTGTTTCAATTTATTGTATCATTTTATCATTGTTCAATATAATAAGAGATTCTTGAGGGAAAGTAAATTATAATCGAATTTGTGTTACATGATTATATCACATATTTATCAATAGAATTGAATTTAGAGGATGAAATTTCGTAGCACGACTAATCACTTTTGAACCCAATTTAAAAGAAACATGTTTGCTTTCAATTTTCTTTTTAACTATTACTTCTATTAAAAAAATGGTAAAATATTAATATTTTTAATAATTATGACTATTATCTTTTATTTTGTTTTTGCAAATTTTAAATTTCTCATTAATTCATGAACCTTTTATTCATTTTCTATTATGCAATGCCTAGGAATTACAACAGGACCATGACGAGTTTTGCTATCCCATTGTATTCACTTTTTTAAATATATATATATATATATATATATATATATATATATATATATATATATATTATATTACATACTAAATAAAAGATTTATGCAATTGGATACTTAAAATTCAAAGTCGAACATTCTCATTCATGTAAAAAGAATGTCAATAAATAAAAATATTAAAAAGAATACAAATTATATAATTTGAGACTTAAAACTATTTAATTAACTAAAATTAGTAATACACCATCAAAAAATAATCACATCCAAAAAAGTGTAATCAAGATTATTATAAGATGAGAAGTATCTAGATGTGATAAATTTTGTAGATACAAAATAAGTCAGATTATTAGAAGAAAGGAGTAGTGTGTAAAGAAATAAAAGATTACGAAACAAATTCAAGAGTAAAATAATGTTTCTTCTTTTTCTCTCATTTTCTTAATTTCACTATTATGTTTTTCTTTATTAAATTTGATTATATTACTTTAATAGATTATGATTTAGATATTAATCGATATTATGATATAAATAAGCATTTATTGTTTACAAATATAGAATATTGTCAGAGTCTAATATTCTCTCAAGTCATTAAATGACAAAGCAATAATAAGAAAGAGATATGTCAACTTGATACAAAAATATTGGAAAATTATATTTTACAAAAACAAAAATAACCATATCCCAAAAAATTTATTTACTAAATCGGATGCAGAAAAATAAGTAAAGATAATAATAAGAAAAGAAAAATATTAAATAATATGGACTCAAATGTACTTTTGATCATAATATTTTTTTGAAATAATTTTTATTATATTTATGACTAGAATTATGATACACTATTAGAAATTCTCATATTATGAGATTTTTCTTGCAAATTTGTTAAAAAAATTTGCAAGAAAAGACTTTCTTCTGTCATTTTTTCTAAGAGTTTTAATTGGCAGGTAATTCCTTTGTGGGTAATCATTTCCTACAAAATTATAAAATTTGTAAGTATTTTCTACAAAATTTGTTGCGAAAAGTGTTTTATACAAAATATTTTGTAAGATAATTTCTAGCAATTTCTTGCATATTTTTTTCACAACAAAATTTGTAGGGATTTCCTACGAAAAAAATTTCAAAACAAAATTAACAGGAAATATGAGTTTTTTTAATAGTGATAGTAGTTTTCTATTGAACTTATTCGATTATATATGGCTTAAGTACGCGTAACAACCTATTTAATAAGATTACTTTACTAATTAAAGTATTATATAATTAAGAAAAAAGTATAAATAATAAATATATAATCATCTATCAGTTTGATCGTGTTCCAATTCAAATTGATTCATCCAGTCTAATTCAAATTTAATATTTTAGAATTCATATTGGACTATTTAATTTATTGGGTCAATTCGGGTTTCTCAAATTGCTGGTTAATTTGGTTAAATTTTTTGGATTGCAAACTTTTTAAAAAATATATATATAATTTTTTTATTTTAAATAAATGACAAAAATGTAATGAATCTTTAACTAAAAAAAATGACATGTATAATTTTAATAATGACTATTATAATAGACTATAATTCTATATAACTTATTATTAAATTTTAACATAACTATCATATTAAAAATAAAGTTTTAAATTTTAAATGGATTAAGTTGGATATCCACAAAATTCTAACTCATTACCCAAATATGACCACCATTATCCATTTTATTCAATTTTTTTATTATCTAACATTATTCGCTTATCTAATTCAACTTGACCATATGCTTAAATTTATGAGTACTTATTTAGTAACCCAATATAAGTTAAATTTGATACATAAGGTATATGTATTGTATCGATTACATTGATAAACAGCAATGATATTATTTTATGGTAACACTTCTTTCTGTTTGACTGAGATATTTTGCACAAATTTCATTAAATACAATAATAATTACAAATTTTTATACCTTCCTTTCCCTGCTCTTCCTCTGCCTATAAAAGTATTGTAAAGTATAGATATAAGCATAAAAGGCGAAACAAGAGAAATTCATCTTCATAACCTCATCTTAGAAAAATTATGTCCAGAAGAATCACTCTGACTTCTATCATTGGAATTCTGTGTGTTGCTTTGCTTTTGAATTCAGGTGAGAAACTTATAGGATGCATTTGTTTCTTAAAAGTAAAGCTATATATGATGAAATAACAAAGTGTGAGAAGTAAGTTTAAAATGTAACTGAAGTCCACAAAACAGGTTTGTAAGATGAGGTTTGCACCTCACTTATATACTATGAAATTGTCTTATCTCTAGTCAATGTGAGACTTCCAACCCAAAGCATTATATATAAGTTGTGATATTTGAGTTTATTTAAAGTAAAGTATTGATTTTACTTGCATTTTGTAATGAAATTGCATTGATTTTCAGGATCGGCGAATGTATTGTGTCACAAGGAAGGGCATTGTCCAGATGCAAAAGCTTGTTTCAGTTATTGTGTAGGTTTAGGGTATAAACAATATGGTGGTCTTTGCACTACTCAAGACCTAAATCTATGTTGTTGTGTAAGTGCAGAACGTCCTCCTGCGACTGTGTAATACAAGTTACCAGATAAACATTAATAAAGTGTTTCAATTTATTGTATCATTTTATCATTGTTTAATATAATAAGAGATTCTTGAGGGAAAGTACATTATAATCGGATTTGTGTTACATGATTATATCACATATTTATCAATAGAATTGAGTTTAGAGGATGAAATTTCGTAGCACGACTAATCACTTTTGAACCCAATTTAAAAGAAACATGTTTGCTTTCAATTTTCTTTTTAACTATTACTTCTATTAAAAAAAGGGTAAAATATTAATATTTTTAATAATTATGACTATTAACTTTTATTTTGTTTTTGCAAATTTTAAACTTCTCATAAATTCAGGAACCTTTTATTCATTTTCTAATATGCGATGCCTAAGAATTACAACGGGACCATAACGAGTTTTGCTATCCCATTGTATTCACTTTTTAAAAAATATATATATTACATACTAAATAAAATGATTTATGCAATTGGATACTTAAAATTCAAAGTCGAATATTCTCATTCATGTAAAAAGAATGTCAATAAATAAAAATATTAAAAAGAATACAAATGACCATCTAAAAATAATCACATCCAAAAAAGTATAATCAAGATTATTATAAGATGAGAAGTACCTAGATGTGATAAATTTTGTAGATACATAATAAGTCAGATCATTAGAAGAGAGGAGTAATGTGTAAAGAAATAAAAGATTACGAAACAAATTCAAGACTAAAATAATGTTTCTTCTTTTTCTCTTATTTTCTTAATTTCACTATTATATTTTTCTTTATTAAATTTGATTATATTACTTTAATAGATTATGATTTAGATATTAAGCGATATTATGATCTAAATAAGCATTTATTGTTTACAAATATAGAATATTGTCAGGGTCTAATATTCTCTCAGGTCATTAAATGACAAAGCAATAATGAGAAAAAGATATGTCAACTTGATACAAAAATATTGGAAAATTATATTTTACAAAAACAAAAATAACTATATCCCAAAAAATTTATTTACTAAATCGGATGCAGAAAAATAAGTTAAGATAATAATAAGAAAACAAAAATATTAAATAATATGGACTCAAATGTACTTTTGATCATAATATTTTTTTGAAATAGTTTTTATTTATATTTATGACTAGAATTATGATAGTTGTTTTCTATTGAACTTATACGATTATATATGGCTTAAGTACGCGCGTAACAACTTATTTAATAAGATTACTTTACTAATTAAAGTATTATATAATTAAAAAAAAAGTACAAATAATAAATATATAATCATCGATTATCTTAAATCAAATTGATTCAACCAGTCTAATTCAAATTTAATATTTTAGAATTCATATTAGACTATTTAATTTATCGGGTCAATTCGGATTTCTCAAATTGTTGGTTAATTTGGTCAAATTTTGTGGATTGCGAACTTTTTAAAAAAATATATAATTTTTTTTATTTTAAATAAATGACATAAATGGAATGAATCTTTAACTAAAAAAATGACATGTATAATTTTAATAATGACTATTATAATAGACTATAATTCTATATAACTTACTACTAAATTTTAACATAACAATATCATATTAAAAATATAAATTTTAAATGGATTAAGGTGGATGTCCACAAAATTCTAACTCATTACCCAAATATGACCATCATTATACATTTTATTTATCTAGTATTATCTGCTTATCCAATTCAACTTGATCATATGCTCAAATTTATGAGTACTTATTTAGTAACTCCAGTATAAGTTAAATTTCATACATAAGCTATATTTATTGCATTGATTATATTGATAAATATCAATAATACTATTTTATGGTAACAATTCTTTCTGTTTGGCTAAGATATTTGACACAAATTTCATTAAATAAAATAATTATTACAAATTTTTATACTTTTTCTGCTCTTATTTTACATATGTAAATAATGATATATTGTAAAGTATAGATATAAACATAAAAAGCGAAATAAGAGAAACTCATCTTCATATACCTTTTCTTGTTTTTGAATAATTCGCTAAATGTAAAATTGCATTAGGTTTTATGTTTTGTTCAGTTTAATTGGCAAGTTATTGGGCTTTTATTTTGGCCCAAATTTGATTGTTGTTTCTTTTATATTTGTTTGCAATCCTTTTTCAACAGTGCACCATCTTAGGCCGAGAAGCCCAACTCCTTCTCCAGCAAGAGTTCAGCAAGAAAGTTTTGACCTTTGATCCTGGAGTGGGCCAATGACTTTAGCAGCCATTCCTCCAACGTTTACCGGGGCTTCTCCCTACACCTCCAACAATCTTTCCTGTACCCCCAAAATCAAATTTATTTCCATGTTTGTCCATGGTAAAATATAAGAGTTACTGTCTCTTTTTAGTAGCATACCCCTGCACCCCAAAAGCGCCCTCACGGTCTGCACCCCCAAAACCACTCTCACGCTCTGCACCCCCAAAACAGATTCTGGAATCCGTGTCGGACGCTGAAACGGAATACACAATCCGTTTCCTTTTTTCTTTTTATTTTTACAGAAACGGATTCTGAAATCCGTGTAGTATACGCTGAAACTGTAAGACCCGAAAAAAAAAATTAATTAAAATAAGGAATGAATATTTAATTTATATCTGGGAAGAAATAAATAGCGTTAATTGGACTAACATGATGTAGCAAAGTACTAGCTCAAGTGGTAAGAGTACTTTGGGGTTGTGTGTGAGGACTTGGGTTCAAGTCTTATGTATGTAAATTGTGTGAGTTTTAATGTTTTCTTTTAAGTAAGAGAAAACGGAAGTATAATTTATATTTTATTGTATATGCATTTTTAGCAATAAAAGTGGACTGGCTAAGTGGTTGGAGCGTGATAGGGGGAAACCCATGGTCCTTGCTTTGAACCTTGGCCAGAGAAGTTCAATTTCCATTTTTTTTTATTATTATATTCAGAACCTAGGCATAGATGGGGGTGGCATTGATGAGCCTCCATTGCAGTTGGACGAAAAACTGCATAAAAATGGGAGGGGAAGCCTGAAAAATGGAGGGCAGAAAAGTGTGGAAGAGAGTGAGATTTGAAAATTTTGGAGGAAAGGTGTGGAGAAGAAGAAGAAAGGAGACCCTTAAATTGCGTACTGTTTAATATCATGAATTGTATGATTAAATTGATGCATGTACAATGTCCTGCTGTGTGTAATTCGTGTTTCTGGAATTTTCCAGAAACCGCCTGGCGGACGATGAACTGCCGCCAGGCGACTCATCCAATTTTTATCCTTGATTTTCGTTTTTAACTTGCCAATAGCCTAGACCTCCAAAAATAGTGGTTTAGTAGTCCAATTAAAGCTACGGAAGTCTAGTTTCCAACCCAACAAGAATCAACTCATTTGGATGTCTATGGAAAACGTAACGATCGAAACAGTGAGCAGACGTTGGGACAGGAAAGCTGGAAAAACGCTGGAGGA
>Ga0214543_1000673_pt1 | contig 59788 bp, 28 predicted proteins | sample CNSS2metaG_FD_160094 | JGI IMG/M metagenome (GOLD analysis project Ga0214543, IMG submission 160094) | Root nodule microbial communities from cowpea collected in UCLA plant growth center, Los Angeles, California, USA - CNSS2 | ecosystem: Host-associated > Plants > Roots > Nodule | place: USA...
CAAAAAAAAAAAAAAAAAAAAATATATATATATATATATATATATATATATATCATCAAAGTCTCAATACAACCTTGGTATATCTTTCACAATAAATAAGGTAAGGGGAGGAGACATATCATTTTATCTTTTTACTTTGATTATTTTTATCTGTTCATAATTTTTTTTATCTCTATATTTATCTTAAGTGAGGTGTCCCTAACCTCATTCTAATTTATATTTAGTTATTGTTCTTATTTATTTATTTATATTCATCTCTAGTTGTGCATTGGTCATATTTATTCAATTTATATTTACTCTCATTTATTTATTTATATTTATCTCCAGTTACGTATTGGTCATTTATATTTATTTATATTTATTTTAATTATTCATTGATCTTATCTATTTATTTATTTATATAATTATATGGTTTAATATTGAAATAAAATTTATGATAAATAAAGATTTGATTATTGTAGTCTGAGGTATGACCTTGGGGATTTAAACGAGTTAGTATTACTCAAGATGAGATGTTTTTGAGTTACTTTATTGGTTAGGAGCTTATTTATTCTGACTAGTCATTACAAAATTAATCAATATCTTTATAAAGTATGATAAAATCCAATTTTATGGATTTGGAAGAATTTTCATTTCATTTAATCTTATTGTGATATGTTGTATATTTTTAATGTAATATTTGTCTCACTTTCCTATTTTATGATTGTGTGTGAAAAACAAAATTTTATAACCTTATCATAGATGGTTGCTCCCAACATGCATGATCCCTTCTTCACCGACATTGTGGCTGTTTTCCCGGAGAATGCATGGCAAACCAATGCAGTGAATAATTCTGTGACATTTCAGAAAACTGAAAACTCCACTATTACTTTCCTCTATGCTCCAAACACGTCGATTGTCATTGAAGGACAAATCGGAGTTACCTTCTATTTACCCTAAACAGTCCAAGTGAACCATGTCCATAACATTTTCCCTCCACCTATTTGAAAGTCAGTATATGGAGGGGAAACTGTAAATAAATAACATTTCTTCCTCTTCTAATTTAGGAAATATAAAATGTACTAAATGGTGTGGATATAAGATGCATATAATAATGTAAATATATGTTTATGCGAATGTTTTAATTATGTGATATGTTATTGTAAAATTATGTTTTAATTTTTTTTAGTATAATATAAAAAACAATATAAATAAATAAATAATAGTCAAAAAGTAATAATTTTTTTTCCGCCACAGTTCTTTTTTGGGAAAGGAAGCGACGAAAAGGTGATTAATTGCAATATTACTGCATAAAGTCCATCTCTCTTTTTTTGAAGAGATTTTCGAGATAAATATGACTAATTACCACATTATCCTCTTATTATCCATGTTGATATATTGTGAGAAAGATCAAGTTCGGTGTTGCACTCATAGGCATGGGCTTGAGGTATGCAAACAAGATTCCTATTGCACACATTTGTATCCGATTCCAGCTTTCCACTTACCACATTTGTATCCGGTTACAAATTGTTGAGTATCCGGATACATGTTACTTGTATCCGATTCCACACCACATTTGTATGCAAATGTTTATTTTTTTAAATTAAATATTAAATTTCTAAATAAAATATATTTTAATATTTTTTTTCAATTCATAAATATTTATAATATTTTTATTTATGATAATAATATATGAAAAACTAATTACAACTTATCTAAATATCATTTAGTTATACTTTTTTTAACACTTGACAATTAGATCATTTTACATTTTTATCTATTAAATTTAATTTTTTTAGTCACATCAGTCAAATTGTTCACAAACTTTCACAAAAATTACTCTTAAATCCACTCCACTATCACTCTCAAATTCATAAAAAAGAACAACATAAATATCACATTCTAATCAATCCAAATCAATCATCTCACTATCTCTCAAATCATCACTCACATAAAAACACACTAAGATTCCAAAATATAAGCAATAAAATTTTAGTTTTAGTATATGGTAAAATAAGGTGAGAAAATTATTTTTCTCAACTAACTTTACAGAGATCGATGACAAAATCATATAAAAGATATAAAAGGAAAAAAACTTACTAAGTAAATAAAAACTTACTATGTTAAAAAAGTGATTGATAGAATTGATCTTAAGTAATCAAATTTTAAAATAAATAAATATAAAAAAAAGTTAGAGAGATAAATGAGAAGAAAGAGAAAAAATTAAAATTAAAATATTCTCTATAATTAATTTCCATATTATTTAAAACCACATTATCTTTGACTATAATAGAATATTTGATTTATAATAATTGTTATACCGAGAAAATAAAATTTAGATTTATAACAAAATAAACTGTCTTCGAAATAAAAGTGAACAAATTCGTAATATTTCAACCATGCTTTTATTAAATATTAAATATGGTTGAATAAAAAGAAATACAAAGACATTGTTTTGTCGATTTGAATTGCTTTACATTAAAATGTTGTTGCATGGACTTTTCCAACATTCCAACCAGAAAAAGCAGAAGCTGAGAGTGGTGTTGGATTGAGGTAACATTAAATGTGACTTCAATTCCAAAAAAACATTTATTTGGGAGTTCATTTCCAATGTATTCTTTGTATTATTTCGAAGTAGCAAAATCCAATCTGTTGTTGACAATTAATTTATTTGAATATTAAAAATATATAATTAATATGAGAAGAGAATTTTCACATTAGAAAAAGCTTATTTAATATTTTGTATGTTATAGAAAAAACAAAATACCTTTTGAGCAAAACATCCCAAAGTCTCTTTTTTATTTTTCTTTCACTTTTTCATTTTAGTGATGAGTATTTACTTAGATAATCAACCATTAATAGAAAAACAATTTGACTTGGTCCTTGCGGTTTACCATAAAACCATCTCATGATAAAAAAAGTATAATTAAAACCAAATGAAAAAAACTCAATTATTTTTTCAATATTTTCTTAACTCTATTTAATGAAAAGGACAGATAAGAAATTGTCTAATTGTAATATTTGTTTTTTAAGAGACTACTATAATATAATTTGATAATGTGTTAACTAATATATTTTTTATAATTACAGTTTTATGGGTTAGGTAGGGTTTAAGTAATTTTTTTTTCTTTTTTTACATGTAATTACGATACATAATTTCAAGAATATGATTTTAATTTAGAATTTAAATTATGATATAATTAGATCTTAAAATTTTAAAAATAATTAATATAGTTATTGTTACAAATTTGTTGACGTGACAACTATATTGTCACATAACACATAAAAATACGATGTGATGTTATTTGTCACATCGGTACATTTTTTAATATCATTTAATAACTAAAATAATTACAGTTTTCTGGATTAGATGGGGTTTAAGTAATGTTTTTTTTTTTCTTTTTTTACATGTAATTACGATACATAATTTCAAGAATATGATTTTAATTTAGAATTTAAATTATAATATAATTAGATCTTAAAATTTTAAAAGTAATTAATATAGTTATTGTTACAAATTTGTTGATGTGATGTGACAACTATACTGTGATAGCACATAAAAATACGATGACATATTAGTACATTTTTTTATATCATTTAATAATTAAAATTAGGTTGACTAATAATATTTTTATCCATTTTTAATTTATTATTTTAATTATTAGATCATTTATTTTAATTTTTTTAATAATATAATATAATGATTTAATAGTGGTTGAAATGATGAATTAAGAATAAGTAAAAAGAAAAGTTAGTTAAAATATCATTATTCTTTATTAATAATATTTGAAAATCAAAATTATTCATAATCTAAGACAACGATTAAATTTAATTTAATATGGAAGCTAAAGAAAACATTTTAACCTTTTAAAAAATTATAAACATTTTACTTTTTATTAATTATATATAAAAAATAACAAGGCTTATTATTTTAAATGTACTCTTTTAACATTTACGGGAAATTAAATTGCATATTTTTTTTCAAATTTTGAATATTTTCATTTTCAACACATTCTTAATATATATGTAGTTATCTTAACTTAACAAAGTTAAAATTTTATTATTATTATTTAGTTTATTATATTATTGTTCTCAGAGTGATTATGTAGTTTTTTTAAAAAATTATTCTTTTATTTTTATCTCATAATGCCTTTATATGCTTATATTTTATTCTTTTATCCAAACTTATTATATTTATCAAATAATTTTTTTTCTAAACTAGGTTTCAAACAGGAGAATGTTAAGGGTAAACGTCTTCTTAATATATTAGTTAAGAAATAATTAATATGTATTAGTTCCATATTTTTATATTAACAGTTAAAATAATTAATTTATTAATTAAAATAATATAAATGCATATAACATATTTTATAAAAATAAAAATAGTCTTTAAGATTTTTAAACAGTTAAACTAAATATTTTGAAAATTCAACAAAATCTCAAATTAATACTTTAATTTTTTTTTATAAGCTTTTTAGATATTTAACATTAATCTTTTTGTTGGTTTTTGTGCTAATTTAACTTTTTTTATGTTTAATTATATTTTAATTTTTAATAACATTAGAATTTAGTTATTTTATTATTTAATTAATTTTAATTTTTATTAATGAGCATTAAATAAAATATTAACACAATTGTATAATATTTATGGATATTTTTATCTTTTAAATAAAATAAAACTACATTAATAATTATTAATTCAAATTTTATTTAATATCACTATTAATTCTTATAAAATTTAATGTATATTAACTATCTTTAATAAGTATTCTTATGATACCAGTTAACATAACTCTTTGAAGATTTGTATCATTTTTTATTATTCTTTTAATACTCTTTATCTTTAATTAAGACCCATTTTTTATTTTTTTTCCTGTAAAATCAAGATTAATCACTGTTATTTATCAATAAAGTTCATCATATAGAAAAAAATTCAAGATTTAAATTAAGATTCATCTTTTATATATATATATATATATATATATATATATATATATATATATATATAAAAGAAAACGAATTTGAGAACAGAGTAAGCACAGTTAAATTAACATTTTATTTATTACAGTGAAAAAACCACTCAAATATTTACTGTATTTTAGTAAAAGGAATATTTAAAAGTTTTAATCAGGAATCCTTTTATAAACAAGTGATTTTAATTTTTGAAAAATTGTAATTTTATATTTAAGTTTCCAATTTTTAAATTAAAAAAAAATAGTTTACCATATTTAACTCTTATTTTTAATATTTTATGTAAGAAGGTATGATATTGTCATAAGCATAGCAATACTTGATTGATATATTGATAACATGACAAATTTGTTTAACTTAAAAGATTGACTGACCAAAGATATAAATAAATTGACACAAAAATTAAAATTACATATTTATAAATCATGGTAAAGTAAATTATTATTTTTCGATTAAAAACTTAACATAGGCACTGTATGTTTACTTGTTTCCATTGTAGCAAAATATTTATTATTATAATTATTAAAATAAATTGTATTAGTAATTTGATTTTTATAAAAAATATTATAAAAATAATATTTTATAATTTTATTAGAAGTAATTTATTTATTTCATAGATATTTTCTTATGAATAATTATTTCAGTTAAAATAAAACAGTTATTAAAATATAAAACGAATAATATGTTATATATCAAGAATTTACTTTCTTAAGGATATTAAAATAAAAAGTTTTATTATAAAAATATATTATTTTCATAATTTGATTATAAAGAACTTATTTATTGTGTAAGTAATTTTTGTAATTAATTATTCAAATTTTAAAAAATAATCATTAAAAATATAAAATTAAAAAAATGGTGTAAATAAATAAAAAAGTACGAAATAGATTATTGCACACGTGCGGGTAGTACCGGGAAACTGCGTCGTTAAATTCCAAAACAATTAACTACCGATCCTATCCGATGTTCCAAATGTTGGGAACAATCAAAGCCACTGCATATGTCCTTATACTTCAAAAGTAATTATTCAAAAGGAAAAAAACTAATAAATGCTATCCAAATTGCAATCAAAAAGCTGAATCCATAGGAAACAGTACAGCACACAGGCAACACTGCAACATTTCGCAAGTTGATTGTGCAGTATATATAAGGCCAAAACCCTAGTGGCTTACCTAATCCCTGAGAGTAACCATTTTGCTCTCTTAATTGAAACCTAAATGGAGGATGAATCTAATCCCACACTCCATGTATGGATGCATGCTTTGTTGTGAATTCTTTCTCTTTCACCCATTTTTAATTTGACTAAACCAGTTTTCCTTGGGTTGTAGGTTGATACTACTGTATTTCCATTACCCCAAAAAGGTATTTTTTTTTCAGTGTTCCTTTCCTTTTTGTCCCACTTTCTTTGTTTGTTTATATAGTTGAGTTGTTTTATAATTTTCAGTTTGTTAAAATGTAAAATTTCTATAGGCAGGAGGGACGATGGAGATGAGCAAGAGAATCAAGGAAGTCCAAAAAGGCAGAAGAGAGATGCGGTTGCTAAGGAGCTCAAGAATGGGGTATTATCATATTTGCATAGCTCACAAAATTTCAATTTAATTTATGCATTATGGAAGCTTCAATGGAATAGATTTGATTTGACAACTTTATAACAATTTACGTGCATGCATTACTTACAAATGCATGCTTTTTACCCTTTAAATACTACTTTCATATCTTCTAATGAGTGAGAAATTATTTGTCAATCAATGCCATCCATGTTTATACTGCAGAAAATAAGAGAAAATTTAAGATGAAATTTGGAGGGGTGTAAGTGATATCCAAAATATGTTATTCAGGATCTGTATACCGATGCTGGTATAGGTTATGGAATACATAGATAAGGTTACCAATTTTTATTGGTTAGAAAAGCAATCTATGAGGGTGATAACTCTGTAGAAAGATATGAAGAAACACAAGAGAAAATGATGGAAGTTTTGGTATATAAATTATCAATTGTTCAGTCGATCAAATTTTACCCACTATATTTGTAATTTCATTTTGTTACATGTTCATTTCTTTTAATTGTTTATCAATCAAATTTTCTGTTCTGAAGATGGACACAACATCAGATGCTCAAGAATGTGACTCAGAAAATGTTCAACATGATTCTTCTAGTTATAGTTCAGATGACAACAGCCATGATGACAATAACTCTGATTTTATTGACGAGCCACATATGACTACAAATGTGAGAATCTTGGACATTGTGCATTTGTAATTTCATTTTGTTATATTTTCATTTCTTTTAATTGTTTATCAATCAAATTTTCTGTTCTGAAGATGGACACCACATCAGATGCTCAAGAATGTGACTCAGAAAATGTTCAAAATGATTCTTCTAGAGATAGTTCAGATGACAACAACCATGATGACAATAACTCTGATTTTATTGATGAGCCACATATGGCTACAAATGTGAGAATCTTGGACATTGTGCATGTAATTGTTTATTTTACAAAATTTAATACTTTAGCATGTTACTTTTGTTTGCAGCCTGTGAAAAGTTCAGAGAACAGTGAGGAAGAAATTGAGGAAAATGCCTCTAAAACTCCACAAGTAAATGTATAATATCATAATGCATTTCCATAGAGTTGCTAAAATTTTAAAGGCTATGAATTATTGCAATAGTGTGAAAAATGTTAAGGATGTGGAGAATGGTTGGTACTGCCTCTGTAGGTGAACAATATCAAATCAGTCATATAACATGTTATTTCCTGGATTTTGCAGCCTGAAATGCTAACTACTTTGAAAGAACGAAGTGTTGGATCAAAGACAATATATACTAAAAACTTATCATATAGTGTGGAACGTGCTGATCTGTATGTATTATTTTTAAGGTAGGTGCATGTCAATTATTTTTGTTTTATTTTTCTAATTTTGAATTTTTCAGGGAAGAACTTTTCAAAGATTGTGGAGAAATTGTTGATATTCGTCTACATCTGGATGAGGAAGGGAGGTTTAGAGGCTTTGGTCATGTTGAGTTTGCGACAGAAGAAGCAGTGCTAAAAGTAAGCTGTCATCTTGTGTGGTGTGTGCAAATAGTTTATAACTGCTGGAAGGTTTTGACAGATGGTTGCACCTTTGAAAGTGACAGTTACTTATACTTTTCACGGATAAAAAAATAGCAATTTGATTCAGTGAAATATTTGTCTCATTCCTAGTGTTTTCAATGAATTTGAATCCTGAAGCAAATTGCCACGGTGTACTTAGTTGTGGTTGATATTGCTAAAGTCTGCAATTTTGGCAGACATGGTTTCAGATTGGGGTTGTCTTCAAGATGTGTTGGGTTAATGTGTGAATACAGTGCTAGGTTGCCCTTGTCATTGAAATCTCATGATGGATTGGCATCATAATTGTGCTATATTTGGTTAATGTGTGAATAGAATTGTATTTGGACGGTAGGTTCATGACTATGCAGTGGAAAGAAGTTCCTCTTATCAGTTTTTAAGAATGTATTCCACCTCAAGTTCGTAAATGTTTGATTGAGGTCAGATATTGATATATGTGTGCCTTGATCTCTAACTTAAGGCTTGCGGTGCAAGTCTCTTATTACTTCTTTTAGGTACCTATCAGTACATTTCCGACAGAAGCTTCCTCTCCTATATATGAACTTCTGTAAATTCTTCAGTTGTGTGTGTGTATGTATGCATGCCCTTTGTTGCAATGCATTATCATCATTTCTGCTTTTATGTAGGCACTTAAGTTAAATAATACAGAATTGTTGAGATGTCGCATGAGAATTGGTGTAGCTCGAGAAAGGCGAAAATATACTCCCAACAGAAGGTATTTTACACATATAATGAAACTGTTTAAGAACTTGCCTATTGTTGCTGTCTCATGATAACTTTTCCTATTCAATAGCATTGATCTAAATTTCTTACAAAACATGTCAATTTGAATTGGAGAACATTTCTGTTTAGTGCGCTGCATCGTGTCTAGTATGAATATACTTTTTCAGGGTGTCTGAAAGATTTTTAAAAAACAAGGTGTGGTCATGACATTTTTTAAACTTTGTTTCCTATGCTTCCTTTTCAACCTCATGAGGAGGAAATTTAAACAGATTTGTGCATCATAAGCTGATCCCATTATTAGAAAAAAAAATAGAAATGTTTTTGATTAAAAATATATTACTTTTAAAGCACAAAAAAATGAGCCTATAATCTCTTATGTTGTCTCATTTCAAGATCTTGCGATTATGCTCTCTTCCCATTCCAGTTTTCATGTTAATTATTTTAGCAACAGATATCAAGGTACTGAAGGGAGATGTTCAAAGATTTCAGAAGATTGTGAGCAAGAAACTGAGGAAAAAGACTCCAACGCTGTTCAGACAATTGTAAGTGTTAAAATAGAGAACACAAAGACATTATCAAATGCCTGAATACACAATTAATATAAGTTTTTATAGAGGCATAACAATTATTAGGCTTCAATAGAGGATATTTTGTTTCTTCTAAAATAAAGATCACAAGGCTATAATAAAAAACAAAATGCATTATTCTGATTCTCAAAAACTCCCCCTCAATCTGGAGCATATAGTTCATATGTGCATCAAGCTTGCTACAAGTGCTACAAGTGTATCCAATTCTTGGATTGAACCTCCAAGAGATTTGATAGACATCTGTCACTTGGTCATTTGTGTTGACAAAACTTGTGCTAACATCTCTTTTATGAAATGACATTCGACCTCAATATGTTTGGTTCTCTTATGAAACCTATCAAATATGTTATATAATGTATTTCCTGAAATTTTTCAGCCAAAAGTTCAAGCTACTTGGAAAGAACAAAAAGCTACATCGAAGACAATATGTGCTAGAAATTTGTCTTATAGTGTGGAAAGGGAAGATATGTATGTATTATTTTTTGTTCTGGTGGTTATTAGTTATTTTCTGTGTGTTTTTCTAATTTCAAAATGGTTCAGGGAAATTCTTTTCAAAGAGTGTGGAGAAATTGTTGATATTCGTCTACAAAGAGATCGTGAAGGGAGGTCTAGAGGCTTTGGGCATGTTCAGTTTGCAACTACAGAAGCTGCACAAAAGGTAGGCTTTGTGACCTTGTCTAGCCTTTGCAAATCATTTCAGAACTGCCAAAATGATTTCAAAGAGTTGTACCTTTGGAAGCAACAATTCCAAACACATTTGAATGGTGAAGTTCTAACAATTTGGTTTGTTGAAATATTTTTCTCAGTCATTGTGTTTTATAGAATTATTTTGAATTTAATTCCTGACACAAGTTGCTACCTTGTACTTATTTGTGGTTAAGGCGCTTTATTGTTGGTGATACCATTAAATGTAAAAATTTAAGGAAGAGAGAAACATAAGTTGAAACCATGTGTTTTTTAGACAACATGGGTCCTTTATTTATATTGAGAAAAAAGACATTATATAATAAATAGAGGAACTGATAACAAAAGTTATACAAAAATAAATAAAAATGTTCCGAATAATACATATATAATCTAGATAGTCCTGATTATATAGAATCAATTCCTTATTTGACTAGAACAATATTCATGATTATATAATATTAGTTCCTTATTTCTATAATTATACCACTCTCCCTCAAGCAGGAACATATAGGTTGTCTGTGATTAGTTTGTTGCAAATATAACAAATCATTGGTCCTCTTATAGACTTGGTGAATATGTCAGTCAACTGTTCATTAGAGTTGACAAATCTAGTGACAATGTCTCCTTACTCCAATTTTTCTCTTATGAAATGACAATCCACCTCAATATGTTTGGTTGAGGAGAGGCAATGTGTAATGTTGCCTGGTTGTCACATAGTGCATTTGGGAACTTTATTTACATTTAAGCGCTTTGAGGAGTTGTTTTAGCCATATGATCACAAGTGACAAGTGTTATTGTTATTTATTATCCTTCTGCACTTTACCTTGCCACAGCATTTTTTTCTTACTTTTCCATGATATTATATTACCTCCAACTGGAACACAATATCCTGTATTGAAACATCTACTGCATCATGATCCTGCCCAGTCAGTGTCAAAATACCCAACAATTTAAGTATTTTCATAAATGTGTCCTTTCTAGGATCTTAATATACTTTTGGATTTGTATGACTGCATTCTAATGTTCTTTACACGGAGAGTTTAAGAATTTACTTACTATGCTCACTACAAAGGTGGTGTCAAGACGAGTCACAATGAGGTACCAACTAACCTTCTATATCTTCAAAGACCAAGATAAGGTCCTCCTTGGTCAACTACAAGTTTGACACTTGGATCTATTGGTGTGTCTACAAGCTTAGCATTTATCATCCCTATTTCTTCAGAATGTCAAGAGCATATTTTCTGAGATATGTTTACAATTTCAAAATTGTGCAGAGAAACTACTGAATAATATATAGTTTGAAAATGCCCAAACTATACACGAGCTGATTTAGGTTACCAGCTAGCCATTTGTATCTCCCAGGATTTGAATGGTACAAGTTCTAGATTTAACAATGTGACTCTTCAATTGCGTCAACAAGTCTGTCACACATCCTATATAACACTAACTTTTAAACCATAAGATATAACGGACTAATGGGAAATTAACTTCCTGCTTACTTCAGAACATGGTCTATTAGATTGACATTGTTATTTCTGGGATTTCTTATATATTGCCTGTTTTGCTGTATTTCATCATCTGTTGTCTATGTTTGCTGAACCCCTGTTCTATGCACAGACATTGAGCTGAAAATAATTTTTCTTTTGTCGCATAGGCTCTTGAGTTGGATAATACAAAATGGTTTGGACGATGCATTGGTGTTGGTATAGCTCAGGAAAAGAATGAATATGCCCCCAATAGGAGGTAATACATTTATAATGAAATTGTGCTGTTGTCGTTTGTTGGCAAAGTTTCCCACTAAATACGATTAGTGTAAAATTTCTTCATAACATGGGCTACTGTGTCTAGTCATTTATGTATTATTTTTGTTAAAGGTGATTGGATAAACCATGAAAAAAAGTGCTTTCATCATACAATTATCTTTTTTTTTAATATCGTTCCATCATATGCTGCTTTTTTTAGCTTATATGAAATGGAATAAGGCCTTTTTTCTTCAGAAAGTTTATCTAATCATTAAAGATTTTTTATCAATGTTTTTTAGTTATACAAGCATTATTTTAAAAGCACAAACAAGTGAGCCTTAAATCACTTGTATTTATTCATTTCTGTATCTTGTACCAATTTATTCCCTTTGCTATTGCCTTGTTAATAGTTTTAGCAACTGGAGCAATTCATTCAATAAGTCCGAAAGAATCGAGCCCATCAAAAGGATATGGAGTTCAGAGTCCCGTGAGGAAGATATTGAGGGGAAAGCCTTAAAAGATCCTTGGAAAAATGTATGCATTTCAGGATGCTATTGCTTATGATTGTTGAATGTTCATTTGTTATGAGTTATTGGGGGTATATAGTGGACTTGTTTGAAATGATTAAGCATGCGGAGATGCTCGGTGCTGTTTCCACTGGAAAGAATGCTGTTATTGAGCAATATGCTCACCCCCCTATAGTTTAAATGATAAAAAAAGTTATGCATTATGTTATTTCCTGGTATTTGCAGTCTAGATTGTTGGCTACTATGAAAGAAGAAAATGCTTCATCAATATATGTCAGAAACTTGTCATACAAAGCGGAACAGGCTGATGTGTAAGTGTTATTTTTCATGTAATTGATTATTGATTATTTTCTGAATGTATGTTTACAATTTCAAAATTGTTCAGAGAAAATTTTTTCAAAGAGTGTGGAGAAATCGTTGATGTTCGGCTACATAGAGATAATGAGGGGAGGTTAAAAGGCTATGGACATGTTACGTTTGCAACCGCAGAAGCTGCACTAAAAGTAAGTTTTGTGACCTTGTGTGGTCTGTACTAGTTAGAACTGCCAATAGTATTTCTTAGATATTTGTACCAGAAAATGATACATTAACAAAATTTTTTTTTTTTTTTAACAAAATTTGACGAACTACTAAATGAGGTAAAAACGTATTATTTTATTACTTCTTTTTGATTAAAAAATAAAAAATTAATCTACTTTAGTCCTATTTATAAAAAGTGTCAATTTTGTCAAAAAAAATTTGTCAAAACCTCATTTTCCGAACCGGTTATCTGGTATGAAAGGAAATGGATATATGAGCGAAATACCCCTAATTGGTATAGAGGTGATAACTAATCTTTTCATAAAATTTTATTGTAGAAAATACCCTTTTATATGAAAGGTTTTTTATAGTGTAGAATAAAAATGTAAAATAAAAGCAGTTATTTCTCTTTATTTAAATTTATGAAAATGAAATAAAAGAATGTTGAAGAAATTCATATTATTCACCATTGTTTTATTCATATGCCTATACATATAAATTTAAAATTGAAAATAAATTATAATGAAAAAAAGTTTAATATTCTTAAAATATTTTTCTCTTGTCTGTGTCTGAGTATTATAATATAAATTTATTTATATTTATTAACTGTCCAAATCCTTTCTTTTCTTTTTTTGTTTATATTTTTTATGTAAAAACTATTGTAAGTATAACATCTTAAAATAAAAACGTTCTGCCTCCCTCGCAGTATGCAATTCAAAGTCCACTCCATACAATAATCACAAACTTCAAACTGTTCTCCCTGATCCGATCCCTTTCTTTCCAATATACGAGGAATTATTCTTTTTAATGTACGGCTCATACTTTCTTTTCCTTCACCTATTGTGTGTGTTGCAAGGGAAGGGAACAGTTTTTCCTGCTTTTCTTTCCTTCACCTTTATACTTTTCAGGTGCTGTTGACTACCTGCATCATTTGAGCCTATGTCTTTGTGAAGCAATTAGTTTTTAACTGATGCATGGCTGAGATTGATATTTCTTGGCTTGTCTATGTTGTGCATGATCATCATTTGTGCTCTTAAGTTTATTAAAACCCTATTCTGTGTGAAGACAATGAGATGCGCATCATTTTGCCTTTGTATTGTTAGGCTCTTGAGTTGGATAAAACAGAGTTGTTGAGACGTTGCATTGGAGTTCAAATAGCTCGAGGAAAGGGTGAACGTACCTGGAATAGAAGGTAATCATCATGCATAATAAGACTGTTCAAGGGCATGCCTCCTACTACTGTTTTTTAACAATTTTCCCTGCCTAGTAGCATGAATGTAAAATAATTTTCATGTGAGTTTGCAGAAATTCTGTGATGTTATGCAAATAATTTTCTATTTGGGGTGCTTGGATAAACTTTCAAAAAAAAACAAAATCAGTCATGATGTAATTTTGCTTCCTTGCCTTTCCTCACCGTTTTTTTGTTAATAATGTTATTAATTGTAGCAACTCATTCCAAAAGCATGAAAGATTTCAGCCCATGAAGGATACAGAGCATTCAGAGGACTGTAAGGAAGAAATTGAGAAAAAAGCCCGCGAAAGTCCTCATGAAAGTGTAAGCATTTCATAATGCATTTACTTAAACTTGGTGAAAGTTTATCTACTATATGACTCATTGGAGTGTATAACTTGTGTGAAAGAAGTTAAGGATGTAAATGAGGCAGCGTTTTAGCGAATGAGTAAAATTGTGTTAGTTATCAAGTAAAGAAAGAAATAAGAATTGAGAATACTATGGTGAACTGAATTTCAGTTTACTTCCTGCCATTTTGAAAGTCTCAACCTATAAAATACTCAAGGAAGGCCCTATCATGGTCAGAAATAATAACTTTTGGATAAACTTGACAACAGGAACTACCTGGTTTGAAAACAATAATTAACCTTAAGTTCTAGATACTATGTTGAATATTAAGAAAAATTGTATAGGGTTAATCTCCCTTGTGTCTAAAATACACATAGGGTGAATGTATTTATAAAAGAGTGATACAAGTATATATGACAACTGTTGGAAGTCCACTTCTAACATGGTATCAAAGTCAAGTCAGAGTCTATCCTAGCGAGATTTCTTGGACATTCTGTTCCACCCACTTTCGGGTCGTTAACAGATCATCTACTAATTTCTAGTCTCACGCACGAGATAAATATACCTCGGCATGAGGGGGTGTGTTGGAAGTTCTACATCAACTAAAAATAAGGTCAGTTCACAATATATAAGTAGGTGCAATCTTACCTTACAAGCTAGTTTTGTGGGGTTGAGTTAGACTTAAAGCCCACTTCTAACAACAACCAAACATAAATATGGTAAATAGAAGATATTGTAATAAACAATATCAACAATATCTTACCAATATCAAATAATATCTATTTTTCCTAATAAACAATAGACGCTATGTTTTCCTAATTAATGCGATATATCTAACAGGTCCTGTTTAAATGGACTTTGTTTCAACAAGTTTCTTCTGAAGTGATTCCTCTCGAATTCTTAGGCAAATGTGATTCTGAAATTGAGAATACAACTTACACTCACTAGGAATGGCAAGAACTTGGATGTTGATAGCTTGGCTTTCAACCTTTTCTCTATCTCTTTTACCTCAAGTTATTGGCAGCATGCCCATTTGGAAGCTTTTGTAGAAGAACCATAACTACTTTAAAGCTCACATAAGCTAAATCTCATTTTTCCGAACTGAATTAAGGAACATGGAGAAAGGTGATTGTTCTGTCACTTGTTGAAGGTCTTGCTTATATTAGGTCATGTTTCTATTGGATGGATTATCCATTGAGTATGAACCTTTTGTCACACTTGTTCATAGTATTGGTCTTATTGTTAATCATACTTGGTTGTTGGTTGATTCACCCTCATTGTTATCAAATGGAAGCAATGGAAAAAATTGTGGTGGTTTTTTCACAAAAATGCCATGCAAGGGCACTAGCATGGTAGGTTGAAAATTGCATCCACTAGACACATTGCATTGGTGGTGAACATGTTGGCATGGAAAAAATTACAGTTTTTTTTATAAAAGAAAGAGAAAGGGAATGTGATAGGGACTTGGGTACATGTGTTGCTTCAGTCCTACGTTTGGCAGTCTTAGTAAGTGAGTTTATGCTTCTCTTAAACTCACAATTTCACTTTGGGCTTTCAAAATTTGGATATGTTTGTGGGTTATGCCATAGGTTCGGTCTTACTGCCAATCCTGAATCCGTCCCAACGAAGGTCGAAAACAATAGGTAAAGATTGATACTAAAGTGTGCAATGTCGAGAAGTGCACTATCCACGGCTCAGTCAAACATATTTTCCATTCTTATGAAAAGTGTGCATGAGTTAGGAGTGAGGCTTATTCCCTCTATACTACTGACATCCAACGTCTATACAATGTTTGCCAAGATCTTTTGACACTACTTGCTCCATGCCGATTTGATGTCTGCTTGGGCAGATTCATGCTGCCTTACATGATTTAATGACTTTCTTATTCCATCTACGAATGTGAAAATACAACTTGAGAACTGCACTGCCTTACATGATTTTAATGAGTTCCTAGCATCATCAACTGATGTAAAAAAAGAATTTGAGAACTGCAGTATATTTTTTATGATTTCAGCCTTGTACGACTTGCTTCACGAGTATGTTGTTACATGTGATCTGATTCTAGAATCACGAGTAATCCTAACTATGACTTATTTTTCTTCAACACTCCTCCGTATTCCTCCAAAAGTAAATATGGAGACGCTAAACGCTTCTGCTGGGACACTAATGTTATATCACTTCGACATGTTACAACACAACTTCAAGTTGCAGATGTCTTCACCAGGGTTGGACTGTAACCATGCCATCAAGTTCTTATCAGCAAATTGATGATCCGTTACTATTTGGATTAATTTGAGGGGGATGTCAATCAGGATCCTGTTTTAATGTTTCCTATTAAATGTTGATTGTAATCTGTCTATTTTGAACTAGAAATCTGTGTTCATTATATTACCTAATTATGTGAATTAGAATAACTGTGCCATTATTTCTAGTTATGGCTATAAATATTTTTATAATAGTTATAGATAGAATGATGATCAATGGAAGAGGCAGAGAAACAGAAATTCTGATATCTAGAACTTGCCGATCAGCACGTCATTCTAGAAAAAACTGCATCTTCTGGCTCGTAACTTCCCTACTCTTGTGTCCTTCAGTTGTGAGTTGTTCAGTTAAGAAAAAAAGTTCATCATTCAGGTAGTTCTGGTGCAGCTAAAAATGTTGAATCACCCTTTACTTTTCTTTGACATTTTAGGTCCTAGTCGAGTTTGTTCTACTTTAGGGTTAACTTCTTTGTCACATTTATTAATGCTTTTCCTTGGTATACTTAGGTTTTCTTAATGAAAATGTGTTCTGATATTTTCTGTCTTCCAAGACTTTTCATGTGAAATTCAAAATCAGTTTGCAACTCTAATTAAAATTTTATGCATGATACTTGCAAATATTCGTCCTCCCAATTGTAGTCTTTTCTAACCTCTTGGGGAATTCTACACCAAGGATCTTGAGTCCACACACCACAATAAAAAGAGGAGCCTAAGTATTCTATAAATGTTTCTTCCCTCCTGCAACACACCACACAATAACAATGGTTTTCTTTCTGTCTGAATTCTCCCTGTCTATTCAGCTATTGGAAACGATTTGATCATATATTTTTTCCAAGTCACTGAAAACCATATGGTGGCTCGCAGGTTTTAGAGTAAATTATACTAGCACCCATTAAGGTGCAGAAACATAAATATGAACATGACCCTTATCTTGTCTTGTAATGTAATATCCGAATCATTTATATACATGTTATTTCCTGGAATTTTGCAGCCTAAAACGCTAGCTACTCTAAAAGAACAAAATGCTGCACCAAAGACGATATTTGTTGGAAACTTGTCACATGAAGTGGAACAGGCTGATGTGTATGTATATTTTTAATAAAGGTGCTCATCAATTATTTTCTGTACATTTATTCTAATTTCAAGATTGTTCAGGGAAAATCTTTTCAAAGAATGTGGAGGAATTGCTTATCTTCATCCACATACAGATCATGAAGGGAGGCCTAAAGGCTTTGTACATATTGAGTTTTCAACGGCTGAAGCAGCACAAAAGGTAAGCTTTAATGACCTTGTGCTGCAAATCATTTAGAACTGCTAAAAGTAATTGAATGACAGTTGTTATTCTGTAAGCAACAAAGCCATATACTTTGTTAGCATTGTTTATTGAATCTTTCTTATCAATATAATATTTTCAATGAAATGTATTGTATCTGATTGCTAAAGTAAAGCGATACCTTGTGCTTAGTTGTGTTCAAGGCTTTAACAGTTCATGGTTGCTTCAAGACGTGTATAACCTTATCTTTGGAATACAATGTTGGATTGACATCAGATATATATATATAATTTTAATGTGTGAATATCATGATGTAATAATAGATGGAGGTGCAAGTCAATACTATGGAAAATAATTTCCTATTAAATCAGTTTTGTAAAATGGTATTGCATTCCTAATAGTTGAGATCAGAGTTGTTCTATTGTCATTATCTTTTTCAAAATCTCTTTAAGACAAAACTTGCTAATATGCAGTATTCTATAATTATTGTAATAATAGTGGTACGGCTTATAATATATGATTTGAGGAAGCGTAATATTTTATTTATGTATAATTAATGTAATTAACCTATATGACCACTGTGTATACACAGTTTCAATCCAATATTTTTGTTTTCTCTTTCTTAACATTGTATCTAGTGTCTGACTGTGACATCTTAAAAATTAAGTTCTACCTTGAGGACCTGTTGTCCACGGTGACAGTTTTTTTAACCAAGTACATATTTAGTTTCTTGCTCCAATTTTTGGTTGTCACCCTTTCTTTTCAGTGATATTTTAACATATAATACATTTTTTTCACATTAATTTCTGTTAATTTGAAAAAAAAAATCATTTATTCTCCTTCAAGGTTGTGAGTTTAGAGAAGACTTATAAATGAGATTTTGAATTCATGTAAGTAAATTTGAAGAGATATTTATAAGTAAAATTGGAGCAGAAAGTTATATAAATAAGTAATATATAGAACAAATTTAGAATTTATTATCTTTTTTAATTAAAATGGTCATAGTATTAGTTGACCCATCCTATGTTATATGCTATGTGTAGTTTTTGAAACCCATATCTAAACCACTCCATGCTTCTACGGCAACAACTAACAAAACATTCCAAAGCTGCGGATCCACGATTTCAGGGTCCATGTTTTAGAAATCATGTGAAAAAATGTTATTTTCTGGCAAGTCTTGTAACAAGAATTCGGGTGGGAAATTTTGATAGGGCTATAATCTTTTACTTACGTACTTTATATATGAAGGTAAGAGAGGTTTGGAACTAGTAGAGAAGTAAAGTACAAAAAGTACACTATCTGTCAGCTAGGGGTATAGGACACCTACTGATTACTTTGAACAGAATGAATATAATTGGTATGCAACAAAAGATAGCTTTTACAATAGGAAATAAGCAGCTTTTCTAACAAGTTCATCCAAACATTCTTAACTCATGCATTGTATGTTGTTCTAACCAGCTCATAGGTTGCAACTTCTATACTTCTTCTTAACCCGGGCAATGATCAGTTGTTGTAAACCTAGTTAGTCTCAACTAACTTGGTGCTCTTGGCTACATTCATTGTTAGAACCTTTGTCTTTGCATAATAACTAGTTTTTTATAAGAAGTGGACTTTAATCCTAACTCAACCCTACCAAACTGGTTTGTGGACTGAGGTTTATACCCATTTATATACTATAAAATTTGTTTTATATTTAGTCGATGTGAGATCTTTAACAAATTTGAATTTATATTTCTATACTTTCTTATGTCCGTCTGTTTGTGCCTCATCATCATCATCACCATCATCATCTGTTTGTTTATGTTTATCAAAGACGTTGAGCTGACAATCAATTTGCTTTTGTATCATAGGCTCTTGAGTTGAATCACACAGAATTGTTTGGACGTACCATCACAGTTGAATTAGCTCGAGAAAAAAGTCATAGCTACAGTAGAAGGTAATCTACATATCTACACATGCATAATAAAACCATGCAAGAGCATGCCTCTTGAGTAAATCTGTCATTGTTTGGAAAAATTTTCCTGCCTAATTGCGTAATTGCTTTAATGTGTATTTCTTATAAACATGGCCATTTTGAACTGGAGAACATTTTACATTTTTTCACTCTGCATTTGCATGGGTTACTGTCTCTTGTATACTCATTTTGTCCAGGGTGCTCGGATAAGCTTTGAAAAAAAAATCACTTTCTTGATATAGTTTTTATTCATCTTTTTTTCATGATTTATGTTCTATCTAATAAAAAATTAATTAAAAATGCACTTTTTAAAACAAACAGATGAGTCTTTAATCACTCGTATTTATAGAATTTTTTTTTTTTTTATTTTGTATCTTGTATTTTGCTCACTTCTTCCCTTTGTTGTTTCCATGTTAATAACTTTAGCAACTGGAGCAACTCATTCCAGAAGGGTGAAAGAATTCAATCTCTAACTGTATATGTCAAGGGATTTGATACTTCCCTCGAGGAAGAAGAGGTAGTTTTTTTTTTCTCTTATCATTTTATATTTTTTACACCACTCCCTGCACTGATTGCATGAATCTCTTTCTATTGACTCTTTGATTGGTTTACCAGCAGTACTTAGCTGTATTAATGCCTACTTTTTTCTTTCAGATCAAAGCTAGCCTGGAAGAGCATTTTGGTTCCTGTGGAGAGATGACGAGGATAACAGTTCCGAAATTTTATGATTCTGGTGCATTTAAGGGGTATGTCTTGTTGTTTTGATGCAAGTTAGGTTATAATATACTGTTAAATTTTTTTTTTCTCAACATCATTCATCATCTGGATAAATTCACTTTGTTTACACATCTGTTGAAAGTTATCTAAGATAATACAGGAATCTCTGCTCCACACATATAGTGTGAGACTTATTTTATTTTATTTTGATTTCTTACTTTACTTTTTAATCTATCTTGTTTACACAAATAGAATTAGCTCTTTGTTTAATACTTTTCCTTCTCTCTCCCTCTCACTTAGCACCTAGAGCATAAATCTCCCCACTAAGTAGAAGGCTGGGTCATGGCTAGCCAGAAAGCAATGGTATAAAAAAATCTGCTTTAGTAATTATTAGAAATGAACTTCAAACCTAATTCAATCTTATAAAATCAACTTAAGGAGATATTTACATTCACTTGTATATTATAATTTTAATTATATCTTTAGTCGATATAAGATCTCTAATGTACTTACTCATGCCAAGGACATCAAGCGTAAGCGTGAGAACAGATAAGTCCAATAAACATTGTTAAGATAAACTCTTACGTGCTCTGGTATTATCTTAGAAGTAAATTTAAGTTTAATGCAATTTTACTAAATTGGTTTAGTAAGAAAATGTCTATACTGACTTATATATTATAATTATGACCATATCTCTTATCGACATGGGATTTTCAACAATAATGACCTTTTCTTGTTTAAGTTTCTCCTTGAGGACTTCCGATATAAACGTTGAGTAACAAATGGCCGTAGAACTCATGAAATCTCTTGAACATAATTAGTGTTTGAATTGTTGTGTATTGCATTCTAGTCTCAAATTGCAAAATTTGCAGGTTTGCTATCCTAGAATTCAAGGATGTTGACAGTGCGAAGAGAGCTCTAAATCTTGATCAAACTGAGATCGGAGGTCATACCTTGTTAGTTGAGAAAGCAAGGCCTCGACGTGATGGAAATGGCTCTAAAAATGGTGTTGGTTGGGGAGAAAGCAGTGGTGGTGGATGGCATTCTGGTGGTGGCTGGCATTCTTTATTTTTCTCATGAACCCATATCTATTTCAGTTTTCTACAGTTAGCTTTTTTGTTTCCTTTGTGATATACTTTATTTACTCAATTACTTATAATTATGTAGCCATTATATTGGCCCTCCATTAACTTTTGTTGTTATAATAAATGTGACTTCCTAATTTTTTTAAGAAAAAATATTTCTTTAAAAAGATTACAAAACCTTTATTTCATATTATTTAATTGACTTCTACAGTATTTGTTCTCATTTCATCTGTGTTTTATGATTCTTATCTTTCGAAAATAATAAAATAAATATGCATATAGGTATATATTACCATACGTGGATAGATGGTTCCCCTTACATTAGACAATTTACTGTATTGATCCAGGCGATTTTCTCGAAAATGCAATGGACTATAGACACACAAAACAATACTGTGAAAGTTAAGAGACAATAATCAACACGCTTATTCCTTCTTGATGGATCCCCACTAATCATCCTGATAGAACCTATTTTGGTCACCTTCATTATTCCTGCCATCATTGCTCACGTGAACTCCTTTTACACAATGTCCATAGACTAATCTATGTAAAAACTCATTCTTTTAAAGCAGAGTCTCAACTGCCTTAGTTCTAAACACAAGCCTCTCTCTTTTCTCTCAACTTCAGTTCTTTATCCTCTTCAACCCAACCTTGTTCTTTATCTTTCTCATTTGAATCTTCATCTTTTCTTGAGTTAGAGGGTAGATTTGGGTTCATGGTGGAGTTCTCTTTCAATCCACCCGAACAGTTTCTACCTTCAAGTAAGTTGATAATATGACTTTCATCTCTTTTTTCTATTTTTGAGGTTTTAATTTCACTTTGATCATGATTAGAGCTCTAATTTGTTTATGTGTTCTTGAGTTTTGGTTCCTTTAGGTGTAATTAGGGTTTTACAACTCAAAAATCATATTGGGGGTTCTTCGTTGTCTCAGCTTTGGTCTACGTTTGAGGTGAGGGAAACTATTTCTTTTGATGGAAGTAAAATTTGTCTAGCATGTTATAATTTGATAGATTGAATTGCTTGAATTGTTGTGTTTTGATGTGTAGAATTGATAAGTACATGTAAAATTTGTGATGGTTTGTGTTTTATGGTTTTGCATGCTTAAAACAGGTGAAATCTGCTATTCTAACTTAAGCGGGAATTTTTAGCTTAAGCGAGAGTCTTTTAGCTCAAGCAAGGAAAATCTAGCTTAAGCGAGAATACTCAAAATTTTAATTCCTTACTTTTTAACCTATGATTGATTGAGTTAATTTTAAAAATATGATGTATGAAGCTATGCATGGATGATGTTGGTATGTTGAGACTTAACTTGGTATGTTTTTTGTAAAATATGTGATTGTTTTGGTATTTGAAATTTGAAATGGAATTATTGATATGTGAATATGAAAGTATGATTAAAGATGTACGTGATTGTGAAAGTATTGTTGTGAAATTGTGATGACATTAGGTTTGTGAATATATAAATATATATATATATATATATATATATATATATATATATATATATATATATATATATATATACACACACACACACAAGTATTGTATGTGTTTCACGTAATTCAATGGGTCTCATGGGAAGATTTTATGGTGTCGTTAATTTAGTATATGCATTGGACTATGGATTCAAGTAAGGTGATATCCTAAAACTCTAATGATCATTCAGACTCAAATAGAGTAGAATGGTTCATGTCGTGATTATAGACGGAGGTCCCAGTCTAGGGTAGGATAATGGGCTTATATGATCATTGATTAACATTAACAATGTGTGTGGTAGAGTGAAACTCATTGGCAATGACTCCCAAAGCAGTAGAAGCCACCACAAGTGCAAGTCTCTAGTGATTCTGATTCCAAGTGCATGTATCCGGATAATCGACTTTAGTGTCAACTATTTGTGTGTAGTTATGTGAATTAATTGTAGTTACCCATGTATGAATTATAATTTATATGATTAAATGGTCTTAGGACAACACTTTTGTATACTAGCTTACTCTTGCACTTTGTAGTCTCGTGTTATTTTCTTCTTTTGCGATGATCACCATTTTGGTGGGAGTAGATGAAGATGCAGAGTTAAAGGCACCTCTGAAAGATGAGGAGTTCGTAGTTAGAGTCGTGAGATTGTGGCAAAGGTATGAGTAGTTAGTACGTTCAATATAGGAATACCTTTAAAGGTTTTGTGTTGTTTTATAAATAGTATATTGTTTATAGTTTGAACGCTTAAAGGACTGTATAATTATATTTTTTTATTTTGTTAATTTGTTTTTGAATATTATTATGAAATGTCTTATTTAATTAGTTTTATACTAGTAAAATGAGATGTTACATTAATAGTATCAGAGCATTTCTTCCTTAGGATGACATGAGGGTTGCGAGTTTGTCATGTCTAGCTTGTTTAAGAGTTTGAGTTTAGTGGAGTTTGTTTAAAGGGTTGGAAGCATTAAGAACAGAAAATGTCTTGGTAGAGTGATGAGAGTGCACACTCATATATCAAAGATAGTTTTTCTTTCTTAATTTTAAAGGTTTGGGAAAAGGGGAGTACAATTATAGTTTGAGTTTTGTCTTCTATACCTTTTTTTGTCATGTTTGCGCACTTTGGTTTGTGTTTGGTGTTTGTAGTGGTAGAGAAATGCATATTCAAGGTCAAACTTGACTTGTTTACCTTTGCAAGGGTTGGGTAAGGCCTTTGAGACAATCTCTTGCTCGAAGATGTGAATATGTAGAGGGTTGTATATCGGTGGATGAGGAAAGCTAAATTTTGGTTTTAGTAGGTTAAGATATGATGTTGGAGTTTAGAAGCAACGCTTTGGACTGAGGGAGCTTCAATAATAGGTTCTTATGACGAATACTACAAGTTTTGCAAGAGGAGTTGAGTTAAGAGGTTAGAATAAGGGAAGATATTGGTGCGCACTTGTATAACAAGGTTTGAGAAATCAAATTGGTATTACATCCCAACAATGTCTAAGGTCTGAGGTGGAAAGTTGTAGAACGTTTGAGGCTAAGGCTAAAAATAGTAGAGACCATGAAGGGTATAAGGAAGGTAAATTTCAAGTGGGAAGCTAAGTTGAGGCAGAGCTTGGAAGATTAATCCAGCAGGGTGGTGTTTTCCAAGTAAAGGGGAAAAACAATCATGTGACGAAAGGGAGTATATTAAGGGTTTTATACCAAATCAACATCAATAAGACATAGCTAGACTTTCTCAACAGTTACCAGCATTGAAGTGGAGAATAAAAAGGATGTTCCAAATAAAGTGGTTTACACCGGAGAAAAGTTTGACTTGGTTGAGGTGGGGGATTTCAAGTGTTGGAAGAAGAAGTGCATTGTTAAGTTTGATCTTGTAGGAAAGGCAAAACTAGTGATGTCAGAGCACAATAAAGGATTAAAGGAGAAGAAAAGTCTTGCGTAGCCAAAAAGGGTGTTCGTGATAGCTGGTGTCGATATGATTAGCATGAGTGGTCTATTTCAAAGATACTATTTACAAAGTGGTGCTTAGACTAAGGATTTTGGTTCCGTTTGGAGTTGTATACCTCTTGGTGTCACCAGTATGGTGAATGAGTCATGGTTGTATGCAACGGGGAGTTGGAGTTTAGTTGGTGCTTTTTCTACCGTTACGGCCAAGTGAAGATTTCTCGGATATATGGCATGTCTCATGGTGAGCAAAGGATTCGAGTTCAAGTCAATTGAATTGTTTCCTTTGTAAGATTCGGATATAATATCAGAGATAAAATTAGTTGTTTTTTTCAAATCTCATTCCTATGGGATGTGATACTCAACGCAATGATATTCTTTGATTCAAAAAGATAAATCAATGGTTGTGTATCAAGTGAGGAGCAAACTGAAAGGTGGGGAAAGAGTGTCATGTGAATCAGAGGTTTTTAACAAAGGCAAAGGAAGAATAAACACAAAAGATATCAGTTATGGAAGAGTTTCTAAACATGTTTCCGAAGCAGGTACTAGAATTTCTACATAGGAGTGGTGGGGTTCATTATTGCATCAGTGTCTGAAGCATAACCAATGCCAATAGTTCCTAATTGGGTGGTTCTTGCTAAGAGTGTAAAAATAAATGAAGCGGGTTGGGGAACTATTAGAGATGTAACGGTGTAGACTCAATGTAATCATTAGAATAACGATGAGTTTGGTGGATCTTGGAGGAGAGTTAGTGGTATGTTAAATCATTCAAGGGTAAGTGTTAGATAAGGGACGAATGGCTTTCAAGACTTGTGGTCTTAAAGAGTGGAAACATGATGAAGGTAAGGAATTTCAAGCAGACTGTTGGTGTTATCAAGGTTTTGTGGCAAGTTTCTGTTAGCTGAAAAACCAACACGACAAGTGCATCGGTCGCACGTAGAAAGTAATAAATATATAGTTCTCTTCATAGGGACTTGTGCAACACATGACAAATCTCACAATTCAAATCTCAAATAAATAACAAAGCTCATAATAACACAAAGAAACTCTTTTTGGTATTTTATCAAATAGTTGGTGTGCAACAGAAATTTAACATAGATTATACACAAATGTCGAAACTAGATTTCATTCACTTTATTCTCATTCATTCACAAACATCTCAATTTCAATTTCAAGTCAAAATCAACTCACAAGAATACTCAAATCCTATTCCTAACGACTTTGAGTTTATGATAACTCATCAAGTTCCAATTTTTTGAGTCTTCAACAAGTGAAATCATGCATTAAGTTCAAGAGTCTTAAGATTACTAATAAATCATGTTCTATCCTTATACACAAGCTCCATTAGGCATTCAATTTCAGTTCTAGGTTCAAGAGACATTTTCCAACACCCCAAGAACCACAAATCATGCATGGGTGGCCAAACCAAAGCAAGTGTTAAGCACGAAAATCAAATACTAATAGAGAAATGGAAAGCATATGTATTAACATCACACAATACACAAGAATTCAGTTCATTACATTTAATCTCAACAAATAGGTTTAGCTCTCCATGGTGGAGAACCTAGGTTTTACAAATTGAAGAGATAGGGAAGAAATGGAAACCAAAGAGAAGAAGCAAACTCTCTCCCAAGGTTCTTGGTAATTGATTGCTCTATGTTCCAATTGCGCCTCTCATTTGCGTCTCATCTCCAATTCGCAACTCATCTTCCTCTCAACCCCACAAAGGTGGAAACCAAATGGAGGAGAAGACCCAAGGAGAAGTGAGAGAGATTCCCAACACTCCTAGCAACCTCCAATAGGCTCTCAAAGCACCCAAAAGTGTTTCTTTATCATCAAAAATGAGGAATGGTCCATACCCTCACAAGAAACAAGATTAAAAACCCTTTTTTTACATGTCAGCGACGTCACCGCTCAACCTTGTCTCAACAACGCTCAGCCTTGTCTCAGCAATGCTCAACCTTGTCTCAACAGTGCTCAGCGCCAGATTTTACGAATTGAATAGTGCTCAGCCCACTTTCCACCACTCAGTCTTGTGGCACTCATCCCCAGTTTTCCATCGCTCAGCCTTGGGCAGTTTGACAGCATTATGTATTTGAAGCATTGGGTGTGATTCCAATGACGCCCGACGTGGGTATTTGCTTCAAAATCAAATTTTTCTTGTTGAATCATGCTCCCTTGAGTTCTTGTTTGTTTTCTTCCACAACAAATGTTTCCTACTAACTTATTTAACACTTAAAAGAGAGATTATAGGCAAAACAAACATAAAATAGCTAAAGCAAAAAAATAATACAAAACACACTAAACTTAAAGATATAACAAGACAAAAACTAGGAAATAGTTTATTTATTCCTGACAATAAGCACACAAAAAGAGGTAAAAATGGACATTATCAGTCTCTCAAGTGTGAAGACAGTCTTCAGGATGTTGAAGAAGAGCTTGATCGATGCTTCAATGCTAATCATTCTTGGCACAAGTAAGCCTTTGAGGTCTATTATGACTCAACACACTAGAAGTGAGTTTGTGTATGAATTAGAGTAGCGCAGCAGAATAATGGTAAATTATGCTTATCAATGGTAAGAAGTGCATGAGAAAAGTTGTCTTACTCATGACTTGGTGGTTGATGTAGTTAGGAGTGCTCTAAAAACAGCAAATGTGTCATTCTTATGTAGATTAATTAAAGGTATTCAATGACCATCCAGAGGTCGAAGTGTAGAGTTGAATAAGAGGAAATGGACAGAAGAAGTAAAAGATTATTTGAGCTATGGTTTCAAGAGGGGGGTATCAACTTAGAAGTGAGAAGTGAGAAGTGAAAGTAGATGCTTAAAAAGGTATGAGTAAGTTGGTGGAGAAGTATAAGTGCTTAAGTTGGGAAGTGAAGTTGTAAGGAAATTTCATTAGTGTAGTCATCTTACTATAACTAGTGAGTTTCTCAAAATGGTTGGGAAAAAGGCAAATCGAACAATCCTAATTTGAAATGTATCGTAGGGCTGTTAGGTACTGATTAAACTAATGATTTCAAGTTAAGAAAAAATGTGGTTCTAAGGATATGGTGGAAGGATGGTTACAGGTTAGTGGATTAGAAATGAAGATGGAGTGCTATAATGAGTATGGTGGTTGCAACAGTTGGAAGTTCTTGTTTGGAAATGGGTTAGCATTGTTATGGACGTTGTTACCTAGTGGCCAAAGTTAGTAATGGAAGTATGATGTTATGGGGGTGGTTATGGATAGGGGTGATAAAGGGTGTTCAAATATTGTCAGTATACCGAAGTCGTGTGTGATCAAGTCAATTAAATGGTGCTTCAAGAAGGAAAAAATGTGGTGTGATAATGATGTCTAACATGTTTGAAAAATTGGTAACCAAGGTTATCCGTAGATTTTGGTACAACCTATAAGAGGTGGTAAAGAGCATATGAAAGTTGAGTTTTGTATAGTAGATACAAATTATTGGTCAAGCGTAAATGATAGTTCAAGCTTTTGGAACAAAGGTTGAGAAGTTGTCTTAATGGGGTGGTGGTCAGACCAATCTACACGGTTGAACATCATATCACACAACACAAAGGTGTAGTTTTCAATTAGTATGAAGTTATGTGATTGTATGAAGTTATGCATGGATGATGTTGCTATTTTGAGACTTGACTTGGTATGTTTTTGTAAAATATGTGATTGTTTTGATATTTGAAATTTAAGTTGGAATTATTAATGTGTGAATATGAAAATATGATTAAGGATGTACATGATTGTGAAAGTATTGTTGTGAAACTGGGATGATAATGTGTTTGTGAATATATATATATATATATATATATACATATATATATATATATACACACACACACGAGTATTGTATGTGTTTGACGTAATTTTATGGATCTCATGGGGAGATTTTATGGTGGTGGTGTTAATTTATTGTATACATTGAACTATGGATTCAAGTAAGATGATATCCTGAAACTCTAATGATCATTCAGACTCAAATAGAGTATAATGGTTCATGTGGTGATAGTAGAAGGAGGTCCTAGTCTATGGTAGGATAATGGACTTATATGATCATTGATTAACATTAATAATGTGTGTGGTAGGATGAAACCCATTGACAATGACTCCCAAAGCAGTAGAGGCCACTACAAGTGCAAGTCTCTAGTGATTTCGATTCCAAATGCATGTATCTAGATAATCGAGTTTAGTGTCAATTATTTGTGTGCAGTTATGTGAATTAATTGTAGTTACCCATGTATGAATTATAATTAATATGATTTAAATGATTTTAGAACAACTCTTTTGTATACTAACTTATCATTGTACTTTGTGGTCTTGTAACTTATCATTGTACTTTGTGGTCTTGTGTTATTTTCTTCGTTTGCGATGATCATCATCTTGGTGTGAGCAGATGAAGATGCAGGTTTAGAAACATCTCTAAAGGATGAAGAGTTTGTAATAAGAGTCTCGATATTATAACAGATATCAGAGTGGTTAGTACGTTCAATATAGAAATATTTTTAAAGATTTGATATTGTTGTACAAATAATATATTTTGTATGGTTTGAACTTTTAAAAAACCGTGTAATTATACATTTTATCGAGTTGACATGTCTTTAAATATTGTTATGAATTGTTTTATTTTATTTGTTTTATAATAAAATGAGATTTACCGTCTACTTTTTATTTAAAATAACAAATAGATGTGTGTAATGAGTGTTTGTTGCGGATAATCCTTATTTTAATAGTGTTTGTTGCGAATAATCCTCATTAAAAAATAATAAATAATTATATTATAAAGGATAAAATTGATATTATAAAATGTAGCAAAAAAAGAAAATCCTCCTTATTATTGATACAGATAACTTAGGGTTTTCAATTTTTTTTACTATTTCATACTTATTCTCTCTCAACCTTTTTTATTTAGTTACTCACCTAGTTTGCCACTCGTCCTAAAATCATGAATGCAAGTTCCATTATACAACAAATATAGTATGTTTTTTCGATTCTGAACATTAATTTGGTTTCTTCTTAACAAAATATTCAAAGAACAATTATAAAGTCATTGGTTTATGAATATTCTTTCATAAATAAAATTGTTATAATTTTTATTTTTAAAATAATGACACAATTAACCATAAAAGCTAAATTGAGACCTTGATGACGTTTCTTTGAATAATTACTTGTCAGAAGAACTTTATGAAGTTATTATGATAGGATGGAAGCTACTGTTTCATGAGTAAAAATATGTATTCTAAATGAAGATTGAATATTTTAAGAAGAGTTATTTTATAATGTTTAGTATACAAATACTATTTTTAGGTAAACATCCGATTATAATGTTGTTATTGAAGTAATTAACTTATTTATTATTTTATATTAATAAGAAAGACTTCAACATTATTTTCCTCAGAAAACTAAGAACATGCAACAGTTTCTTTAGAGTTTATCGTGACGTACTAATTTTTTTTTTCTCTTACTTATGCAATTTTAAAATATTATGTACTATTTAAAGAAAAGGCTTAAATACCTTTTTGTCCTCATTTTCGTAGTGTTTGTTGCAGATAGTCCTTATTTTGACAGAATGTTTAAAATGGTTCCCATCTTTACCGAATGTTTAAAATAGTCCTCACTTTCGCAATTCGTGTTTTATTTGGTCATTTTCTGTAACGCCGTTTAAATCATTAACGGAGCATTGTACATGTGGCACAGTTTGTATTAGGGTGTGTTACTTGTACTGCACAGGTGTGGTAATTAGATATTTGAGGATAAATAAGTGAGCTAGGGTTTTGGTAAGGAATGTTTGGGCAGTTGGTGAGTTTTGGCAATCTTGTTCCTCCATTTTTAATTGGTGTTGTTGCAATCTTCTTCTTCCTACAATCTCATTATATAGGTATGTCACGGTCTCAATCTTCTTCCTTTACTTCTGGTTGTAATCGTTGGAGGCAACCGTGTTGTATCACTTCGTGCACTGTTGGTGGTTCAACGAGAAATGGATTAATCCTGATTTGTAGCTGCAGAGAGATGACAACTTTAAGGATGACAAAAACTCCAAAGAATATTGGTAGAAAATTTTGGGTACAATCTGTTTTTATTTTTTGTGTTAATAATAAATTGGTTTTAATTTTTGGTTTATTGATTTACATAGTGGTGGTTCTAATAATGTGGGCTGCAACTTTTTCAAATGGTGGTGTTGATGAAAAGGATGTCATCATCATGACACAAAGTAGACATATTAATGATTTGGAGAACTCATTGAAGGTTGTTGAGAAGAGACTGCAATTAGTATTAGGGTTCACTTGTGTTGTTATTGTATTATTCGTACCGTTATTGTGTGTAATCTTTTAAAGTCCAATTTGTTTTGTACTATTGTTAAATGAAGAAATGAATTAGTTTGATTATGTTGATTAGTCCCAACATGTTCAAAATGACATCTTAATCTGAGCATTGAAGTAAATGGTATTGATCTAAGCTTGGGAAAAATTAAATTGATCTAAGTCTGAAAGAAGTTCATAACATTAATTCATCCTCATCAAAATGCACTACATCAATGTTTGACAAAAGTGAAATTGAACGAAGTTGAAGGAAAGTCAAAATGCAGTACATCAATAATGAATTCTACATCAGAAATTCCAACAAATAACTAAGACGTTTGTAGCTGCTATCATGGCCTCCTCCTAATATGTAATTTCATCCTAAACTGCTGAGATGATTAACTGGAAAATTGAAATGAAGAGCGTAATTGCAATCCAATGATGAAATGACAAGTATTAGCTGCTTCTTCTGCAAATCCGAGCTTAAGAAAGACGAAGATGAAGAAGTTTCTCTAATTGCAAAATTTCTCCTAAATTGAAAAATTAACGTTAATTAGGCATATGTACAGTACACGTAACACACCCTAATACAAACTGTGCCACATGTACAATGCTCTGTTAATGATTTAAACGACGTTACAGAAAATGACCAAATAAAACACGAATTGCGAAAATGAGGATCATTTTAAACATTCGGTAAAGATGGGAACCATTTTAAACATTCTGTCAAAATGAGGACTATCTGTAACAAACACTACGAAAATGAGGACAAAAAGATATTTAAGCCTTTTCTTTAAATAGTATATAATATTTTAAAATTGCATAAGTAAGAGAAAAAAAAAAATTAGTACGTCACGATAAACTCTAAAGAAACTGTTGCATGTTCTTAGTTTTCTGAGGAAAATAATGTTGAAGTCTTTCTCATTAATATAAAATAATAAATAAGTTAATTACTTCAATAACAACATTATAATCGGATGTTTACCTAAAAATAGTATTTGTATACTAAACATTATAAAATAACTCTTCTTAAAATATTCAATCTTCATTTAGAATACATATTTTTACTCATGAAACAGTAGCTTCCATCCTATCATAATAACTTCATAAAGTTCTTCTGACAAGTAATTATTCAAAGAAACGTCATCAAGGTCTCAATTTAGCTTTTATGGTTAATTGTGTCATTATTTTAAAAATAAAAATTATAACAATTTTATTTATGAAAGAATATTCATAAACCAATGACTTTATAATTGTTCTTTGAATATTTTGTTAAGAAGAAACCAAATTAATGTTCAGAATCGAAAAAACATACTATATTTGTTGTATAATGGAACTTGCATTCATGATTTTAGGACGAGTGGCAAACTAGGTGAGTAACTAAATAAAAAAGGTTGAGAGAGAATAAGTATGAAATAGTAAAAAAAATTGAAAACCCTAAGTTATCTGTATCAATAATAAGGGGGATTTTTTTTTTCTACATTTTATAATATTAATTCTATCCTTTATAATATAATTATTTATTATTTTTTAAAATTAATGGTTATTTTACTTATTTTCTATAAAATTGTTTATCTTATTTTTTTATTCATCAATAATTAACTTTTCTATTCATTTCACTTTATTTTTATCATTTCATTTCATTTTTAATAAATATAAATATAAATATAAATTTATTTTATACATATCACCTACTAAAATACTATTATTTATATTTAAAAAATGCGTATACACCGGCGCGATAGCACATGTGTGTATGCTAGTATTGTTAAAAGGTGAATTGGCAGGCCAATTAAATTTTTTGTTTCAAGTATAGTTAATTATAATTTTTTAAAATTTAGTAACTGATCAATTAATATTTTTAATTAGATAAATTTAAATAATAATTATTTTTACATAATAAACTATTATATTATAATTAATAATAAAAATTAAATTTATAAATATCAATTATTTAAATTATAATATTATATATTTGTATTATTCAAATAATATGATAAAAGAAATTGATTCTATAAATTATTTTAATTTAAAATAAATAAATTAAATTAAAGTCGAAAATTAAAAATACTAACCTAATTTATTAAATTATGGCTTTGTTAACGATTAAGTTATTCATAATCACATTATTTCTTCTATATAAATTTAGTGTTTTCTTGTTGTAATTAGAAATGTAAAAAAAAAAAATTGTACTTGTAGTTATCTACGGATAAAATTCACAATAGGTAGGAAATGAATATTGTAGATAAATATATACAGGTAATGGATACGTGTATTTTTTTATATTGTGCGTGTTAACAGGACGAGTACCTATATCATAGTATCCATATATGTTGATACTCATACTCGCTATACTCTACTTTAAATTAAAAAAAAATGATTAAAACATTAACACATCAATTTTAAATGGGTTATTTTTTATCCATTGGTTTTATTTAAAAATATTTTGGTCTCTTTGTAAACTGTCATTCAACACCATTTATGTGGGTTATTTACACTTTGTTTGAAATTTATGAATGTCATGCATTGTATCTTTTGAATTTATGATTAAAATACATTATTAAATATATTTTTTTTTGTAAATATCAGCGGGTACCCATGAATATTAAAAAAATATGCGGATACCCGCAGGGATATGGATACGAGACGAATATTTATCCAGCAGATAGGGTATGAGGGAGCTATTACCCGTATCCTAACTGCCCCGTTTACATCCCTAATCCCGCAGATAGGATATGGGAGAACTACTACTCATATCCTATTATCCCCATTAATCCCTAATTGTAATGGTGGTTAAGAGTAGGGATGACAACGAGTCAGGTCGGGTATAGATTGTGCCTACCCGTAACTCGATCCGCAAGAAAAATATCTACCCGCTACCCGTCTGTTTACCTTTCGAGTACCCATTTAAAAAAATACCTGCGGATTTTTTAAAATTCGTGGTTACCCATAATTACCTACATACTTTTGATATTTAAAAAAAATATTTTATATTTTTTAAATAAAATTATATAAAAATAATATAATATATAAATTAAATATTAAATTTAATTAAATTTAACTTAATAAAATATAATTTTAATATTATTAAATTTAACTTAATAAAATATAGTTTTAATTTTAAGTTTTAAAATAACGAATTGGATAATATTATACCATATCCAACCCATTCATAAATACTATTTATCATCACAAATTTTATGCGCATATATCATGGGTATTTTTATTATTCCCGTAATATTTGAAAATAGAACCATTAAGTAATAAATTAACAAGTTAGGCAGGTTATATAAAACAGGGAAAGAGATAATCCTGACAACATCTAAAATGGATAAAATAATTTTCTTTAGTTTAACTTCGGATTGTTTTGACCACATTTAAAAGAAAGTGAAATTTAAAACAATAATTATAGTTTAAAAGATACTTTTTTAAAATAATATTTTAATATATAAATTTTATACAGATATATATTATAGTAAATTATAATTATTGATTTAAAATTTAGTCTATTCATATATCTATGAATTGCTCTTACCTAAATTTGTATCAGTCACACTGGATCGAGTTAAACTTTATCAGATTTAACTCAATTTATTATCTGTGAAGTTTAATCGGTTAAATAAGTCCATAAATAAATTAAAATGGAGGGAAACATTTGTGAAATTGGTGAAAGCTAAACTTTCCCGCCATATATAGATAATTTTGTTGCACTTTCTCTCTCTGAGACGTTGGCAGCTTCTCACTGAACCCAATGGCGAAGACTCGAAGCGGTGAGAAAGCAGCGAAAGCAGAAACAGAGGACAGTGGCGATGGCCTCGAAATAATCTCCATCGGTTCACTCTACAAAGGAGCATGGGACAAGAAGTACTGGACTACCTCTAGGGTTTGATTCCATTCCCTCCTTTTTGTCTTTCCCGCCGTTTCACACAATCGATTCGCATTCTTCAGTTTCTTTTACTCTTCATCAACTCTTTGTTTTTTTTTTTCTCTCGTAATAACCATCTTTGACGAAATTTATAGATTATTAGTAAAATTGCGTTGCCGTATAGGTTGCTTTAGAAATAAAAATGTTTTTTATGCTGCTTTTGCAATTTAATTGAAAAATGTGTTTTTTGTTTTGTTCTGAAATATCAAAGATCATTGCATGGGAAATCGGGATTTGTGCGGGATTAACAATTTGTTTTTGTTTGTTTTTCTTTGGTGACTGATGTAATGCATTTACGTTGAGTACATTGCAGGGAAAAGATCGGTATCCATATCCTGTTGGTTATCAGGCTGTTCGAGCTTATAATGGGACGACTTTTAAGATGGAAATTTGTGAAGGTGTCAATGGCCCTACATTTTTGGTTCGTATTTGGGCTTCTATTTGTTTTATTTATGTTTTAAAGTTTGATGTAATATGATAAAGGTTCACATTTTGCTTTGGGTTTTATTGAACAGATTCAGTTGTGTACTGTAAATGCAGATTTCTTCTGATGATGGGAATTCATATTCTGGGAAAACTCCTGACCAACCATGGGAGGAATTTCAGAAGAAAAGTTGCCCCCGCATCAAGATTTGGCATGGGAAGAGACTTTCATCTAGGATGGATGGATTGGAGGTAGAAATCTGTGATGTTGACTAAATCATTTTGTAAAATTTCTGATTTTTCCAGAAATTTCCCTTTCTATGTTGTATGTTACCATGTTTTTTGTTTGCTATAATATGATATTTTATCCATACTATGCTTTCTGTTTCTTATATCTTACATCTTACCTTAGTCAGTCACGGACAAAATAGATTCTTCATCAACAATGATATTATTATTGATTTTTAGGATAAAGTAAGAAACAACTAGGCTTTAAATGTTAAAATATAAAACTAAATGTTTTTTCGGACTATTATCAGTTTTCACATAAAAAAGGTTAGAGTGAGTAACCAGTAGCATGTTGTTTTCCCCTGCATTCTCTGTCAATCATTTATGCTATATAACTGATCATACGTATTATGCATGCAATGAAGACCAAACTGGGACAGTTATTTATTTGATGAATTTGGTTTTAAGGAAGCAAACCTTACATTTGTCTCAGCAAGTGAACTTCTGTTAAGAGATAAAATCATTTATGGATCACTACCTTACAGCTTAAACTTTTAGAAGACTTGGTCGTTAATATGGCATTATGGACTTCCACCATGCCTCTTAGTTGCAAATACTTCTGTGGATTGTGATTCCATCATTACAGTGTTCTGCTCCTTGGGCTTCTAGAGGCATCAAACACAGGCCACCTGTGTGGCTAAGGATGTTAGGGATGATGGGAATTAGGATCCAAATGCCAATTATGGAATTTGAGTTCCACATGGGATTTTTACTAGGAGTTCATATGACCTTTGGTTTTCCAACCTTGATGGCTAGGTTTTGGGTTACTAGTCTTCAGGTTTGTATGAACTATATCTAAGACTCCAGTGATTAAGAGTTTAATTCTTGCTTCTTATATCCTTTTAATTGAAGTAGAAATTTTGCATAACTTTAAGCCAAAGGGGCATGTGATAGAGATAAAACCAATTATGACCTGCTCCTAGCAACATAAGTTTATTATGCAATGTGCAATTGTGCAAGAACAACCCTGTATCTTATGTTGTCATTGATTAAGTTTTTTTAACTTCTCTTTGGTTCCATTCATGGTTTCTTTAACAAGTCTTCTAGTTCTGGGATATATGCAGTGGAGTTGGAAAGCTTTATCATATTAACGACCTTGCTTATTTTTTCTGTTTCCTTTCTTTTGTTTGTGAGGATATGATATTTTACTCTACTTTAAACCCTTCCTTTTTTCTGTTAAATAAACTTTCTTCTTCATAAAGGTATCTAAAAGTGTGGAATTTATAGGATTTGTAACCATTATGGGTTGATCAATCTCATAATTCTCCCTCTTTTTCCTTTGTGTTATTTCATAATCGTGCATCTTTTTTACTATATTGTTTTTAATATAGTTATATGTTGGCTTAATATATTTTATTTTATTTTCATCATATGCAGTTTTTTGGGTTCAAAAACCAGTCTATCCAGAGGTTGCTCCGTGAACTGGTAACAAATGTAAATGAAATAGCAGAACGGAGCTTGGTATCCCCAAACACCTGTGAGGGGGTTGCTAGAGCAGATCATGATGATTGCTGCCCAAATGTAGGCACATATCCTAATTTACTACTTTACCTCGGAAAATCACATGTTACAAGGAAGAGAAGCAGATGTGAACTTAAAAACAAAAAATTAAATGTTCGAGCTCGACCTCAATCTCCGGAACTCATAGGTAGTGAACCCTCAAATGTAAAGAATGAGAAGAGTCGTGGTCAGGGGAGTTCTACAACCCATTATAGTTCAGAAGTAACTGAGGTCCACAATCATATAGGTGTGCCAGCTCCATTGCAAAGGGCATCTTCCGTTTGTAAAAGCAGTAATTGCATTTCATCCAAAAATGATTTTCTGCTGAATCCTCTTGAAATTTATAATAATAAAGAAGTGGGAGCTGTGCCTTCTGAAGGATCAGCTGGTTTTCTCTTTTCTGAAAATTGCAGGGCTAAAGAACTGACTGAAAACTTGTCCACAGAAGAACCTGTAAGCATACCTTTAAACTTGTTATATTCTAGTGGACAATATTAATTGGAAACATGTTGCTTCATAAAACGCAATCTATTGAATGGTTATCATTAAAAACATGTTCTTCCCTTCTCTTGATCTTGATAAACTCAAAAGCATAAGATTCAGTTGAAACTTTCCCAGAGATAGGGTATAAATAAAATTTATGGTTCATTTTGTTATAGAAGAAAATATCTTAACTTCTTGCAGCTTCATAGGTCGCATGATGTGGAGTTGAAGATGCCTAATTTGTTGGTGAAATCTGAAGACAATAAACTAATGCAGTCACATTCTAAGGAGTATGTAGGTTGTATTGACATTGATCTGTGTGCTCCTGATACCCTGGATTTTGTGCAAGGTACTTGTATTTTGTTTGTACTATAAAACCTATTACTTTTCACTTTTAATGATTTTCTACACCTGCAATCTTGCATCTCATGCTCATTTCAGTTGATGGGTTGGAAGACTTTTTGGCTAAGATGTTGACATAGTCAGTTATTTGACTTTTTCTATAACATTTGGGGTTTATATCTAATTTTAAACCTTTGCAATTTGGGTTATTAAATATTAGGTGATACTGCTTAATAACTTTGGCATTATTGAATAGTGTAGTGTATTCTTTACAGAATAAAAGTGTGAAATGCCTTGTGGTATTGTCAAATATACGACATTTGTTGATTCCACTAATTATAATACAATATTTATAAATTTATGGGTGGTCTTTGGCTTTTCTAATGTAGTTCTCATCAAAAACACATCTTGTAAAATCTCTTGGAATCTTTTTATCAGTATGTTTAAGCTTTTTTCTATTTATTAATATCAATATTTCTTCATTCTACAAAAGTATCCTTTAATAGCTGCTTTCTGTCACATTTCCCTTTTATCTTCTCTATTTTCCTGTTGAACCGGATCACTTACTCTAGTACACTGCAGAAAATAATCCTGATTCTGCTGCAAGTGAACTGGATAAAAATGCTTACATTGAGACAGCTTGTGAGGTCACCTCTGGAGAATTGTTAAATGCAGAGCATGAAAATGCGGTCAAATCTAATTCAAATCCATGCTCTGAAAAAGGTGACTTTGGTCCAGCTGGCCATGATGTAGCAAACTCAATGATGTCACTTCTGCTTCCTCAGGCAGTTCCTCTACTGAGGTCTGTTTCAACAGATATGGAGCTTATCATTAGTCCTGCAGATATGCCACCTTCTCAGGTCAATTTCAAGGACGAACATGTTAAAGTTGGACATAGTTTGGATGTACCCTCATCTGGTAAATATTACCTTATCTAGAATATTTTTTCTAAGCATTTGTTATTACTGTCTGTGTCAAAACATTTGATATAGTATGTTGTCATTTCAATCTATGTTTTCATTTTCATGTTTGAGCATTTATATATCCTTATGCATTATTAAAAAAATGTTTATATGGCAGATGTAATAATGATAGAGGCTGCTCAGGGGGGAAATGGAGAGACGAGACACGGGCATACAGACCCACATACAGGCACTCCTAATTCTGAGCATATGAAGTGTATCGTTCCTGACAGTTTTGAATATAGCCAATGTGATGATTATAAAAACAAGGTAACTTCCCGGTTCATAAGCCCTTCCCTTCCATTATCAAATCCATCCATGACATTGTGTATCTAACAAAACCCACTTGACCTTCCTGCTTGCCTATAGAATCAGGAAACGTTATGTACTGATCTTGTTGAAGCTGGTAGATCTAGTTTCAATATAGAAATGTGTTCACAGCAGTTTCTTGGTCATGAGATGCCAAACATAACATCCACAAGTCATGCTTCAGTGGTGGACTTTGAAGAAAGTCCTCAGAATTTTGATGTATGCATTCCTGAATCTGTTCTAGATGAAATGTCTGTTAAGGATCAGGTTAATTCTGAAAGAAGAGATGATGACTACTTAGATGTGAAAGAAAATCCTGCACATGTTAGTCTCAGTTCTGCACAAAAGGAGTTGCCATCTGCTCAGGATTTCACTGGAGGTAATGTGTTTATGACATTTGACATTGACAAAATTATTATAAATATGGCATATTGCAAAGTAATTTTTCAGTTATTTTTGAACTGAGATTCATGTCAAGCTATGGTGCACTGTCCTCCTTGGTAGTTATACCCATACTGGATGCACAAATTGGTTCCTGTACTTATTGGGTACGAATGGCCACCCAATACTCAATTGGATCAAGCATAAACTAGTCCATGCAGAACAATATGTTAGTAAATGAACAAATTGCTGTTTCATTCTCTTCAAAACTTGTGCCTTTAAATATCTTTTCCTCACTGCGTGAACACTATGAAAATTGTAGTTATATTTCATTTTAATGTTTGTTTTGTTTTTATATTTTATATGGTATATTCTCCCACATACCTTAGATTTAGAAACTTTTTGTACCCTCTAGATTTAGGAATCTTGTACCCTAATACCTGTATTCATAATGGTATTCATACCCAATGGTCCACTGATCTTGAGCTATTATCAACCCAATCACATGATCCAGCATCACTGATCATGGTTGCAGCAAATTATAGCTTATTTTGGGGCCAGGACTCAAGTGAAGAATTAAGCATAATTGCGCTGAGGCTGTTGCTTACTTGACTTGTTCAGTCTGATTCAGTGATTACCATTTCTTACAAATTTTATAACACGACGCAGGTGTTAGCAATGTATTCTCTGGGGACAAGTTTAAACTTCCTACTCCTCAAATGTGTACTACCAAGGACACTTTACATTCCTCGGAAGTTATTCTAATAAACAATTCAAATGATAAACCACGTGAATCAAATGATGCTGCAGGTTTGTGTGTTCAAACATCTCAAACTTGTCAGGATATTCTGATTGGACATAGTAATCTAGTGGAACGCAGCCTAGCAAAATCTCAGAATCCAACCCCGTTTGCTGAAGAAAATAAGTGTCTTGGTACCAAAGAGGCTCAATTAATTTCAGAACCAATGCCGCTGCAAAGCCAGGAACTCAAGAGTACTATGGGAAGCAGTGTTAAGTTTGTGGGATGTTACTTGCACCCAATGCCTGTTTCATCATTATTTTTAAGCACAAGAGAGGATGAAGTCCATGTTTGTGTCTTATGTGGCCAACTGACAGATCAGTACAGGACCATGTTTACTTACAAGGTAGCCATTGCTGGACCAACTCTAGGATACCCTTCTGTCATGGCTCATAGCTCAATACTGTTACCCAATCCAAACCGTAACTTCATAAAAGAAGTAAGTTATTTTTTGCTTGGTGCAATCTCAATCCCTTCTTCCATTTTATATTCCAACTGTTTGGTTGAATAAACGATCACTGTCAAAATCTGTTTAGAGTACAGCTGTCATAACAAAATGTAACCTAGTACACTACTACTTGGTAAGTGACAAAATCTATCATTTTATGCTAGACTCTGGTGGAAAGATCTGGGGTGCAGCTGACTCCTGGTGGACAGTACATTGTCTTAATAGGCAGCATAAAGACCCCCAATTGCAGGTTAAATGTTTCTACATGCTTCAATTGATAGGTAATATCCGTTTAAGTAGAATAACTAAATAGTGTGTCATCCCAGGGAAGGAAAAATTGATTGTTCTTGCTCAAAATGTACGTCAGTCTTGTCTGAGAAGAATGTTTTGAAGATTGTCCAAGTAGAACACGGTTATGTATCAGTTGTAACAACATTGGAAACGGTTGACAATGCGCATTCTATATTGGTGTGTGAACCTAACCGACTTGTTTCTGTTGGAGAGAGTGGGAAACTGCAGGTGTGGGTCATGAATTCAAATTGGAGGTGATTTAGTGACTCTTCTCACTCTTTACATTCCGTAGGGCCATTTATGTCCCTTTCAGAGTATGAATATTTAATGTTTTATTTTATTTTAATCAAATTTCTGATTTATTGTACCTTTGCTTTTGTAGCTGTTAGCATGGATATGAATTCCCTTTGGATTTCCTCTAAGATTGCATGAGAATATTTGGCAAACTGTGTTTTTGATATGTTATGACAGATTGGTCTTGGTTTAAAAGCTTCCTAGTTTTTATTAAAGTTAATTTGCTCAGAATCTAAGACCTGCCATCAGTTTTACCGACCTCTTTTCTAGAAGAGCAAATGCCACAATTTAATAGAATTTCTTCCTGTTTGTCAATGACGTCTGTATTGCCAATACTCGTTAAATTGTTGGTTTTATAGCTAGCTTAATTAAATATATAACATTCATATTTTGGCAGTGAAAAAACAGAGCACTTCATTATTCCAGCTGATGGCACTGCATCTCCTGGCATTGTGGAGTTAAAGAAGGTTCCTAAGTCTACTCATTTGGTTGTTGGTTTTAATAGCTATGGGGAATTTAGTTTATGGTATGCTTTCTCATTCACCTTGAAAGGGTTTCCCATTGTGTTTGCATCACTCAACGTGCTTTAAACCTCAAATATTGCTCATATTAGTTCTGAAACACCTAATACACCAGTCATTCTCAAGGACTGTTGTGTTGTTTGGGGACCATGTTGACATTTTAAACATTCTCTAGCCTAACAAGTCTATGCCAAATTGTTCAGGAATACATTTGGGGGTTATTCATGTGGGGCTTTCGCATTTTTACGAGATGTGTTATCAATTTATCATATTTGTGGAATGAATTCACTTACTCTTTTTGCCCATTATGTAGTCAGTATCATTTAGGGCATTAGTTAATGTTTTTATTGGATCTTATTTTCTTTTTACTCAAGTTAGTCAGAACACGAATTTTGTCTGTTTACTTCTTCCATAATGACCCCCTCTTCTGTATGCAAATCTTCAACATTAGGAGGTTTCAAAACTTAGTTTTATCTGCTTCAAAATTTAGAAGGGAGAAATAATTACGTTAGAAAAGTTTAAGTATCATTTAATCTGGGTTTACAATTATATTAATATGATAGTATCTCATTCACTATTTTCAACATTTTGCCCAGGGATATTGCAAATTGTAATTGTGTTGCAAGATTCTCCGCTATAAAAAGTCCAATACATGAGTTCTTTCCAATAAGCTTATTCCAGTGGCAAACAAAAGACTCGGGATTCAGCTATGCCAGCATGGAGGAGCAGGCTGATAAACTCTTAAAAGCAACCAATTCGTGGTACTCACAGCAAAGAGAGACCTCTTGGTTTTCACCATTAGAGGAAGATGTTGCTATGTGGCTTTTTGTCTCGACTTACTCTGATCAGGAATTTTTCCAAAATCCTATTTCAACTTCGAGTAGTTTTGATATACATACAGCTAGAAGTTGGAGGCTTGCACTTGTAATGAAAAATAGCATAAATTTTGGAAGTCCCTTGGATATAAGGTGCTATAAAGTTTTTTTTTCTGAATTTGAATGTAGTTTGTCTTGTTCTTTATTCCGTTGAAAGTTTTTACTATTTTTCACTTCCATTCAAATCTCAGATTAATCATGAAGATTGTAAGGAGCCATTAGTTATAAATATTTTTTACTGATATGGATAGAGAGATATATGAAATTGCATCTATAGAAGGGCTGATGACATCTCAGTATAATACTGTATGTAATAGCTGCCAAGTTATTGGTTATTCCATAATTCAGATTTATCATTTAATTTACATCTTTTAATGTATTAACTCTATGCAGGACTTGCGGTATTGGTGTTTCCTGTGGTTATGGAATCATCGGTACAAGCGAAGGTGTGGTGTATATGTGGGAGTTGTCTAAAGGAGCCAAACTTCACACTCTGCATCATTTCCAAGGTATGTTCAATTCCTTTTTCACTCCTTTTCCTTGACCACTTAGCACTACTGATGTGTTAAGGTTGATTTTGTTATTTAATCTTTTTTTGTTCACTGTTAGTAAGAAGACTATTTTTTTTTTTTATGAAACTCGTTATTAAACATGATTTCTTTTATATAGAAAAACACATTTTTGTTATTTGTTTTTTCTAAAGTCTTTAATTTGTTTCTATTTAGAGGCGGATAGGTCCGGTGGACTTGTATGGCGGTTTTATCGATCTGTTTCTAAATAATTATACCTTTCAAAAGTTGAATGTGATATTATTTTATTAAAATATACATATATACATTATAATTTACTAGCGTAACACAGGCGCTATCGTGCCTGTGTGTATACATTTATTAAATATGCGTGACATTATATTAATAGGTGATAATATTATAATGTTATTAAATTAATATATATATATATTAAGTTAATATATATATATATATATTAAAATTATATTTATTAAAAATAAAGTGAAATATATCAGAACAGATAAAAGACTAACCATTGATAAATAAAGAAGAAGAGAAGAAATAGAAACATCTGATTTTATAAAAGGTTTGTAAAAATAATGGTCAATTTTTAAAAATTTAATAAATTATTGTATTTAGAGGAGTAAAATTGGTATTTTGAAAAGTGGACACAAAAAGGGGAATCCCCTTTATATATTGTTATAGATAACAATATACAATGGTAATTCTTCCATTCCTTACGTGTACATATTTCATTTCTATATTTCATCCTCAATTATATTTTAAATTTATTACATTTTGAATAGCATATACAAACTATTCATCTACTAAAAGTAAGTACACACGTTTCAATCCCTTTAGCTGAGTTTTTAACACATGTCATAACCCAATACCCCATTGATGAGCTGTTTTCGTGCTTCATAGTAAAATATAGATTGGATTAATCCGTTACATTTTTTCTTTTCCCATTGGATGCCACCCCATTTTGACCAATTTTTATTATATATTTTTTCATTTTGCATTTAAAAATCAATTTATTAAAACATTTCCGTTTTTTTTAACTAATATTTATGTTTTATACATACATGACCTCTTCAAATTAAAAAGGAAAGACTTAAGGTTTCATTCTTGAGATAGTATCTGTGATGTATAAACAAAATGTTGACTGGTTTGTCATTGATTTCCATGAGTGGCAATTTTGTTTTCTATCAAGTTATTTCTTTCGTTTTTCACCAAATTTTAGAAATGTCTTTGATGTCAGATGGCCATGTTGCATGTGTTGCTACCGATGATTCGAGAGGTGCCTTGGGAGTTGCTGGTGGAGGACAATTGTTGCTTTATCTGCACCTTCCTGAGCTACATTCAGACTAACTGGTGAACCCAAAAGTGTTCTTTACTCACCTATCTTTTGCAATCATTTGTTTGTATCTGAATTGCATCAATGTTCTTCATTTTTAAGAATTGTTAATAGTGTTCAAGTTCTTTGTCAATTAGTAATTCTAATCTGTATGAGCGACTATATATTCAATTTATAGTATGTATATATCATCACCAGGGGATGTGAATTAGTGTAAATGCAATCAATTTTTACTTTCATTGAAGGCGCCCCACTTGTAAAATTTGAAAGTCGATTTGATCGTTTAATATGCCACAAGTTGATTATAAAACTCTACAAAAATGATATTTTTTCCTTTTTCCATTTTTTTCTTCGTTTTTTCTTTGGATGTGTTACACGTGTGGGGGAAAGAGGCAAAACTTTAATTTTTTTGATAGACAAAAGGTGAACTCCAAAAGTTCAGACCTTTGTCAGGGAGAACCAATTTAAGTGAACAGAGAAGCAAGGCATGAAGATTGTGTTCTCTACGGCAATCAGTGGTTTTTGAGTATGTTTTCATGTTCGGTCCGTTCTTGCGATCATTAACGCTTTGTCTTTGTTCGGATACGGATACGGTAGGACTTTACCACTTTGTGCTTGTTTTTAGGGTATAGGTTTCTTTCATTCCATCCTTCGTGTTCATTGAGATATCGTACATCATTTGGTCTTTTGTAAGTGTGAATTTTGTTTTTATTGTGTTCGTGGAGAGAATTACATAATGGGGGGTAAAGAACTTCAAATTAGTCAATGTAATGAGAAGAACAAGGTATTTACACTGAACTGATTGTGAAGAACAAAATAGTAGATTAGTTTCACTCTTTATAGAAAAAATTGTCACATCAGTTATCACACATTAGTGGGATCTATGTGCAAATCACTAGAGTTGCGTTAGAGTTTTGTAAAATTGTTTAAGAGGTTAGAAATTAACACACTATGTTCAATGTACATAAAACGGACCACACTAATGATAAGAAATTACATTAGAGTTATTCTAATAAAATCTCAAGCTAGCTCTTGCGAACACGTGGGAAGGCAAATACAAATAAGTAAAAAGTTAGGTTAAGATTAATACAAACTATGTTATATGTACCTAAAATGGACAATACAAATTAGTAATTATTAAGAAAATAATTGATTAGATTTAGTCTTTTTGAAAAAAATTCTCACACCACCCGTCACACACGTGGAGAATCATGTGAAAATAAATGAGAAGCGGAGATTTTTGTCCAAATTTTTGACAACTTTCAAATTAACACACCATATTCTACCTGTCAAAAGCATGTTCCCATAACATTTAAAAATTCAAATCAGCTTTTCTGTAAGTTTTTATTAACAAATTGACTTTAATGCATGACGAAAAAATATTAAACTTGCATGAAATATTATTTAGAAACCTTTCTATCATTAGTGATCAAATTACATTTTACACCACAAATCGAGAGGTACACGAAAGAAAAAAAAAAGCATATATCCATATAAAATTTGAAACCGTAAGTGTTTGTTATTTTGGTATTTATTTACTTTACATATATTCAATTCAAAAAATGGAAAAACCAATATAAGAACAAAGAATGAAACAAAATACGAAATGTATAAAAGCAGCAGAACAGTGGATCTTGCCAATAACTTTGATTTCGCCTGTTCCGTAAGAGGGAAAGCCAGCAGATCTGTAGCATCCAGCAGATTGCAGCATCCAGATCTGAGAAGTCACCAGAACTTATTACCAGTGCTCCAATCCTTCATTTGTCTGTCACATCAACCACCAACTAAAACAGATGCTTCTTCTTTTGACACTCCACATCAACATATCCTGAATTTACAAAACCTTTCTTTCATGACAAACCCATGTTAGATCACCTCATTCCTTTTGTATACATAGCCCATTTGGAAGACAACTAGAGTACCAACTATGGGACATCTCGTCAAGGAAATATGCCTCTTCGAAAGAATATGTATAAATAAAACAAGTACAACACAATTCTTTTTTCTCCATGACGGTTGTCATTGAGGCTTTCACAATCCCATGCATGTATATATACCAATTTCATCGATTAGAATTGCCTCCCAGGACCACAGGAAAAGGTGGGACTAGATAAGTAACCCGAGTTTCTGAGAGTCTAGTTAAAAAAATAGGTAGACTCCAAAACCTCTCGAAGATCAAAGTCTCCTCGTTCTGGTAAGGGAGGAAAGTTCAATGTGGGAAAATTCTTTTGGAAGCTCTCCGACAACTGCATTTACAAGTAAACAATGAACTGTTAAACAATCAAGTTATTTGGTATGCAATGACGAGTTTACTTGTAAGCAAAATATGTCAAATAATAACTCCAAAAGTAACATGCATCCAAAGATACCAAAAAATTGAGTCTGGTACGTTGATTGATTTGGTCAAGTAGAAGATGATGATCCAAGATAAACCATGAATAGTTACAAGATGCATCAAAAGGCTTCATAAGCAAATGGTTAGCTTCACATTATTACAATCCACTACGTAATTCACTTTTGCAAAGGAAAAGAAGCCATAAAAACAAAGTTTGAGTGGGTTGAATGACATCAGAAAAGCATTTACCAAAAGTTAACAGTATGAAAGGAAAGGATTAAGTCAGAATGGATTGATTTGGAGAAAATGCTTCATGCTTGGCAATCTAACATCTAAGTAACCAACTTACAAGGCAAGCTCAACCCAATCAAAGAGCCCAAATAGTTAAAGATACAAAATACAAAATACAAATACAAAATACTTTACATTTTCCAGTATTGGAGCGTCGTAGAGTTCAACAAACTTTTCCCTGAGTATCTTGTTCATTTCATCAACATCACATGCATGAGTCCAGTATGAATCATGAACCCCTGCAATTAAGCATTGGTTTACAAATTTAAATTCCTAATGGATAGTCAAATTGCATTCACCTAAGACTGTCTATGTTTTTTATATAAACCACTGAGCACCTGCAAAGTTTAAGCCCGCTTTTTTACAAGCAACTGCAGTCATCATCATGTGAGAACCATCAAGAGAATGAACAAAATTTGGGGGAAAAGCTGTTCTCTGCCTTTTAACCATGACCTGTAACATTAGTGTGGATATTCTATTAGCTTCACAATAGCATGCTTAGGGAAAGACACCTTCCATATTGCCCCAAGGGCATTGCAGGTTTCGACAAGTAATACCAACACAATAACAAAGTAATACAGACAACAATAGGAACACAAATTAGATAGTTTAACTAAGCCCTTCAGAACATAAACTACAAGTTGATATGGTGATGTGTCAAGTATCTTACAAATATAGGATCTTATTCAGCATGAAATTGTGACATTCAAATAGGAAAAAGTACTTCCAAACACAAGTCTACATATATGGTTGGTCAATTTCAATCAAATCAATGCTTACCTTGTCAGTCTCCCGTTGTAATGTCAATATCTGAAGGGAAGTTTTGATCTATACATCATATCCAATTACCACATTAGTGACAAGAAATGTGTCAACTTCTGATTTATTTGACTAGTAGAGGAAGAAAAAAGAGACAATGGAAAATAAGAAAATAGGCCAACAGTTAAGAAATTACAAGATGCCTTCCTAATTGTCGATAGGGTTGGACTACAGGTAGACCAAGGGGAGTGATCCACCGGACAGCTTGGTTATTGGAAGCAATCACCTATTCCATGTTCGAAATTTAAATCATTAAGACGATTGAGATGTAAACAGGTAAAAGCATGGGAACATAGTATTGGAATAGCCACATACAATTCTTGAATAACATGTTCAATAGCACTTTTGGAGAGAAAAAAGGGCATGTTGAAAAATCTGTGCCTATATTACGAAACAAAACTCAATAATAAATACAAGGATTTGCAGTTACCCTAACAACAAATACATTCTAAAAGTCCCACGCAATATGGAGCATATAAAATATATGACCACACTTGTCACATAAAACTTACCTTAAGACATCTCAATGACTTAAAGAATACATATTCCAGCTGATTATTTGAATTTACAGTTGGAAATGTCACCTAATTTCAGAAAACCTTGACACCTGAATTCATAGGGGCGTCAACAGGCTTGGCATATTACAGATTACAGAACTGATTCCTTAAGGATTCCCATCGTATACTTTCCGTAGAAAATTATGATACCATCCTTGGAATATTCCATCTCCATTCCAAAAAATACTGCAATTATTAAAGATCTCTTGTAAAAAATTATATAACAGAAGTTTCGGCTAACTGATGTCAAAATGCCAGGTGATTGTTGGTAACTACACTGGGATGTGCTGCATTAAAAGTTTAGGTTCATGTAACTTTACAACTGTATGAACTTTACTTTAAATTTAAATTTCAAATAAGGATTATAGAAGATTCAGGTAGTTAAGATCAAGGAATAATTTAGATTTGAGTTTACCTTATTTGCTTTTACTTTTTCCCTATCCCATCTAACATTATTTTGTAAACATATTTGGACCTCTCCTATCCATCTCTGCCTATGTAACTTCTAGAGGGGTCAAAACGGCTTCGACACTACCGGTATCATGCTTTGTCCTCAGAGTCCAGTTTACAAGTTATAATCCAGAAACTAAATGGAAGAAACTACATTGAACGGGCTCAATCTGTGAAGTAATATTTGGATGATCATTGAAGAAATCCATGAAATGCAAAGGATACTTGCCGAAAAATATATGGCAAGCCACCCAACAGTAAAACAAAATTTAGGTGGTAGGACACTTCAAGCCCCCAATAGAGGAAACATGGAGCAGAAGATAACTCCAAGTTACCCTCTTTCACCAAGGAACAATTGGAGCACTTACATCAGTTCTTCTCAACCAAAATGTCAATTAATCCAATATCATCTCTATCCCAAAATGGTATTTCTTTTTACGATGCTCTTCTTAGTACCTAAAGAGATTCTAAAGCCACATATGGATTAATTTTGGAGCTACTGACAAATTGTTCTCCAGGTTTAGCCCTTTTACTTATATCAGAATTGCGGATAATAACTTTAAACATATATGCAGAGAATATGGATCAAGTTACTCCAAGATTTAACTCTAAAAAAACTAATCTGCATTCTCTTCGTTATTTTTTTTAGTATAATGGTTCTAAAGAGTAACTCATTCTTTCAACATTAGATAAAAAAGAGTGAAGATGAGAAGTAACTCTCTCAGAGTGTTAATCTTTCAGTAACATTGGAATAAATTAATCTTCCTCCTCGTCTTTCATTTTCTTTTACTATAATGGTTCCAATTTGGAACTATTTTTTTACCATCAGATATAAAAAAAGAAGACAAAAATTGAAAAAATAATCTTTCATAAACTAGACACTCGTGCACACACAGATATAAATATTCTTTTTACATTTTTACATAAGGATGTATTATATAAAAACATATCTATTGATTAGTAATATTTATTTCTTTTTAATTAATACATAAATAATTTATTATTATTATTAAATTATTTACAATTTTTAAACTTATTGCAGTTTATTTTTTTTATTTCTATTATTATATATATAGTAAGTTTTAGGTTAAGGGGGAGAGTAAGAGTTAGACAAATTATGTAATATTGTTTTAAAAATAGCACTTTGCCAAGCCATTTCATTTCACCTATGATTAGTTTTGGCATGTTTTGCATAATCTATTATTGTGGACCACTTTCCTATGTGTTCAATCCAGAGAGGTACATACCTTTGCACAATCACCAAGCCAATCCATAATACTCCTTGCAGCCTCAAACATCTCTTCTAAGGCGGTGAGAGTGGTCTACAAAACAATGACTAATAAGTAAAAGTAAAATAAATAATAGAATAGATTTAGAAATGTTAATTTTCATACTTTGGCAGCATAGCAAGCAGCAGTAAACAGCTCTATATCATCCTCAATGGCACAACGCTCCTTTAACCTCCTCTTTATCTGGTCCCTGGCCCCAATGTAAGTCACTCCATAGACGGATGTCATCACTGTTTGCTTTACCAACTTTCGGTCCACCTAATGTTAATTATGATCGTGTTTAATGTATGTAAGTTCAAGGCTGGAAAAATTGTATTTCCTTTCATATTACATTATAAAGAAAAAATATAAAAGCCACTTGTAATGTCAGATTAGTCAACAACAATGTTTTTAATAATAATAGGTCTACAAGCTCATATCAATCCATCTTCAAATATTCGAGAGGAAAACATTCCAAAAAGAAAAATAACTGTTTGAAACTTCCAATTAAAAGAAACCTGGCTGATTAAGCGCCTAGCATGTAATGCATTTGGATTAGTTTGGGGATCTTTCTCTGCATCCCTTTTCATGATTTCAAGTACTCTGCACCATATTGCCAGAGACAAAGATGTCATAAACTTCTTTCCAACAGCAAATAAATTTAGAGAGTATCCATAGATAGAGGAATAAACAAAACAGTAGTGATAATTTAATACAGTCTCCTCAGGCACGTGTGGGGTAAATACTACAACGAACCTATAGAATGGAATCAAATAATTAAAGAGAAAATGAAAAGGCGAGTAGCATTTTCTCTTAAAGTTTTCGTTATTACTTAGATACCAATCCATGGTAGAAAAATACTAGGATTGAATAGCAAGAAGGTATGAGACTCAACTCCTACGTTGAAAGTGAGGAATTTCAACATTGCAGTATTCATCTGGGATTAGTCATAGGGCTAGTACACAGACAACCCGCATAGGCACCAGAGATGCAAAGCGTGGTGGACTGTGAAAATCCAATTGGTTATAGAAATACAGACAACCTACAATTGTGATTAAAAAAAACGTGGTGGTGCAGAAAGAACCCAAACTCTCTTAATTAGATGACACAAAATGGCAATAGAAAGCAAATTTACTACATTATTCGTTACTACAAATTAAGGCTTTAGATTGATTCTTTTGTATTTATGAATGTGAGGGCATACAGCACATAACATTCAATAGGGAAAATGAGTTTTGTCCTGGTACTTTCTGTTGAACTTGGTTTTGATCCCTAAACTTTTAAATTGATGAACGAGTCCTTTAACAGCTGAGAATATAGGAATTTAGTCTCTCAATGTGCTTAAATTTAACATCATCCGGCAGCGGATTTTGACTATCAAATAGTTGGAGGGAGGAAAGACTACATTCATGTATTTTTTTTTAATTGAAGACCAACTCATCAATCCAAAAGTACAAAAGACCAAAACCAAATTTAACTAGATGTACAAGAGAAAAAAAATTGCCTATATTTTTCTGTCTGGTATTTGGATTTCACAGTTTCCCATTTCTGCTCCACTCTACCATACAGGGCAAACAATATCCACAACCGTCGTGTGCCTGGCTGACCTGCCTCACAGTCCTCTACCAATCATCACCACACTGCCACGTCGCAACTTGTTGAGGCATGTGTTGTTTATATCCAATGTGTATCTCCAACTTGTCAAGGAAGACCACAAGAATGTGTCAACTTGTCAACTTTCTAAACGATATTAGGAGTTTGATTTTCTTTTCTGATTTACTGCAACCAAACAATACCCACAGCCTCTTGCCGAGCTTAATAAATCCTCTTTTCACTTTCCTAATTTTAGATAGATGAATTAGATCCCTTTTTTGTTGGGCAACAATGTGTTCAAACTATTATGCTTGACTAGCTCTTCTTTAGAATATTTTGAATATATAAATCTTGATTACCAATGTAAAAAATTCATAAAGATGTTAAATATATTTGTGTGAGCATATTTGTGGCATATTTGTGCCGTCGTCCCCTACATTATTTGCTAGTGTCACAGTATTCATATTTCATTGGCATCAACGGACATATAATACTTGTGGTAGTCAGAGAATAACATTTGTATCCGTCTTTATGGCTAGAATCTCACTAGCATAGTTGGAAGTCAAGACATTGCTGTTGAGATTTGTTTTTAGTGAATAGCACTGACTTCCTTCTCCAGATTATAATGGTTTGACCAAGGAACCACAACTCCACTAAGCCAGACCAAACAACTAATTATTCCAATTCAGTTTTGCAGTTGCATTATAGGAGTATCAAAAAAAGGGAAAACATGACTTGAGAAGACCATATTAAGGGCACTCAACGCACTACTTTAGGGAGAAATCGTGCCCAACATCTTCAAGTAGGTCAAAATTAAGAACCAAGGCAGAAATGTGCCCAAAAGAAGCCAACAAAGCTGTTGGACGTGGTATGACAAGACTCCAACATGCAAGCTGCACATCAATGATAATTGATCGATGAAGTGTGCCTAAGTATTAGGCCACGTGACTTCTTAGGTTGGGTTGCACTCCTCCAGGTACACCCATCTCTGAGTTCGCCATTAAAAGATGATTTGGTCGGCTGACATTGGCAACCAGTGTTGAATCAGCAAAAGAAGACAACAGCAGGATCTTACCCGCTCAGATAGAAAAAAATCAGTAAGCTTTGCCTCAGCTGATGTATTTATATATATATATATATATATATGAAAAAGGTAAGATGAAGTGAAGAACAATTAGAGGAAAAAGGCTACACAGCCAATGACCTTTAATCCTTAAGCTAGATATAGCTAAAAGACAGCTTCATTAAAGCCGTAGAACAAATTATAAACAACAACTTTAACAAATGCAAAGTATTATATTCTAATTTTCAACATAGTTCGACCAACAAACAATGAACTACTTCTTTTATATGTTCAATGACAAGTGCAGTTTTAGAAACATTGGTGATAATTACCTGGCCGCAATTCCTGAGTAAACATCAGCAGGCTGGTCTCCACAAACAAGATTGACTGCAGCAGCTCCCAACTTCAAAAATAAAAGCGAAAATGTGGATGAGGCAGAATTGAAAAGGAGGGGGAACTGAAGTAAGACAACGTTGTCATACAAAAACTACAAAAAATTACCCTACTTTATGTAATTATTACTATTAATAACACTTTACATGTTTATATATCTTGTATGTTATATTTTTTAAATGTTTATGAATAGTACGATTCACAACATAATGATTGGTGATAGAAAACATTGGATCTTCGATTCAAGATTTAACTGTCATGGATCTCAAAAATAGTGACAAGGAACATTTCAACTAAACATCTCTCAAACTCCTATAGAATCCCAACCGCCCATCCACCACAAAAAAAAAACCGCAAACTAGAATAGCATATGCAAAATACCTTGTCTCGCCCAAGTGCAGCATAGTGTTGTAAGCCATTGCATGAACCATCCTAGCAAGCATGAGGAAAAATTAAAATTAGGAGAGCAATACTAAAGAATGGACTGGTGGCCTTCAAGCCTCAGCATAGCATGCAAGCTCCAGTGAGTAAATAGCATATGTCAGAGCAAATACAGTTTTGGGATACAGTTTAAGTATGCCAACTTTGTTAGAGTATGAAATTACTAAGGTATTCAATACCTGAAAACCTTGCATTATCTGGGCTTGTTACTAAAGCACAAGTAGTCAGGGTTTTCAATTATGTATTCCTAGGTACAGCCGTATGAAAGCTCAAGTTCTTACACATCGAATGAACAGCATGTTGATATATACTAGTTTGCAACAAGAAAATGTAACTATAATATAAATTTAATTTTACATGTAAATATTGATACTGATTCACAACTCAATTTAGAAATGTACCAAGGACAAACAAACTTCCAAGATAGGTAAAAATAATCTTATTAAACATATTTTAAAAATAAATAAATTGCCTGAGTGATGTGTGACACATTTCTTAATTAGCAAGAATAATGACTATGTTTCCGCCCATCTTCCTCCCCAAAAGGAAAATAAAAATTATGTTCTATCTGCATGAATATACATGATTCAGATGCAACTCCAATTTAAATGTCTTCACCCTCCTGCTAATAACTTTGCTTCTGAAAGAAAAGATTATACTGTTCCATTTAGATGAAAATTTCGACTAAAAATGGCAGCTGAGTTGTACTTGTAATATAAAATGTAAAATCAGTTAATATATATTGTTCCCAAATAACAATTTCTGACATCCCACACAAGGTACCTGGTGTACTGGCATATGAGAAATGGTAGTCTCAGGATTAGGGCTTCTCAATGCTTCAGAGAGATTCATGCATGCAGCCAAGCACTGAAAAGGATCCTCTGCTTGCAACCACCAGCGATTTCCTTCAAGAGGCCTGTCTGCAGAATCGAATATATCATCCAGGTGGTTCTCAGTAAACGCTATTCGATCATTGTGAGATAACTTGTCGACACCACCAGCATACAAATTTGCAATATGTATTTTTAACCAGCGCAAGCCTGACTTCCCTAGAGGACGTCCCTCTGCAAACTCAAGTATGCCTCGGCATAAATCAGAACCAAGATGGTTCAAATATGGGTGCATGGGATAAGCTCGTCCTCGAAAGTCAAGATTATGAGGATAATAGAAGCCTTCTTCATCCTTCATCTTTCGTGCAACCTACAGCCAAACAAACCAATGTAATGCAACAATGATGAGTGTATGCAACATCTCCAGGAAAGTATTTGCTGTATAACCCAATCTCTTTAATAGGAGTAGCAGATTTCTTACAGCAAGTTTAAGTTCTATGTCACATCGCTGTGAATGTCTCTCATTATTCTCCTTTTTCATAGCTTTGACTTTCCACTTCCATTTTCGGATTTCTGCCTCATCTTCTGTATCTGGTTCTTCAGGGAGGGGAACCTGACATTAAAAGAGAATTCAATCAAAAAGCAATAGTCAGAACAGTAGAAACACCCTTGTATCTTGAGTTATATTTGATTACACATTCTAAAATCTATATCTAATAGAAACTTTAAACCAACTGATACAAACCCCGCAAGGGTACTCAAAATTTATGGTAAGAGACCATTGACGTTGATATCACAAAGACATCAGATTGGAATAAATGTAGAAGGATGAAATAAAATATAAAAAGTGAACCAAGGGAATGGCAGTACTTCAGGGGACTGCTTCCTCACTGCCCAAAGGCCCCAATTTCGTCTCAATGAGTAGAAACTCCATACCTCAATTAGGATCCTTCTTTCACAAACAACTAACTGCATTTGTACGTTCAGTCAACTATATTCCCACTAATGCCCCATGTTCTCCTTTCCCTTACTCCTCAATTGATGGGAAGATGTAAAATAAAAATTAAGATGTTTTTATCCATTAATACATATCAAACCCTAGCATTCAACGAAAATTAAAAATCATGCATGATTCGAAGAAGTATATACTGTTGTGCTGGAAGCTACACAAGTGGAATATCACTTCCAATAAAGTGGGCCAAGTTTTGTGAAAATCTAGGTATTCAACAGATAAATTTAGCAACAAGGTTTATTTAATGCTCACATCTTCACGATCCACCAAATCCGCCAGGCGTCCTCCATTAGCCCATATTTGATCTATCACACACAGAACCCTTTTGTTTACCCTCCATTTGGTATTGCCAAGAGTATTAAGGGCCTAGTACAAAACAATACCAGAATTAACTTCAACGACTAACAACAGCAGCTCATGAACAGACATAGGAGAACACATAACTTTAAAAAGAATATCCAAACCTCAAAAACAGGTTCAAGTTGACTCTTGGTAGCCCTCTTAACTGCTTCACGTTGTTGCTTAGCTCCATGAATTCTCATCACATACGATGGCAAAAAAAAGTATGCTCCTTTGTCATACCTACAAAAGACATTGCAATAAGCAAAATGTAGTTATTACTCAATCGAAATGGCATGCCAAAAGGTTCTTATCACAAAAAAAAAAAAGTAAAGCACACAGCAAAGTAATTAGATGTTTGAACTTGTTCATGTGATTCAAATTATACCATCAAAAATTGTAGGTTTTACACTAGAGAATTAAACTAAAGATAAAATGAAGGGAGAAAAGATAAATCTCTATAATAAGAAAACAAAATGTATTAACAATTGTAGTACCCTGTCCAGTTAATAGGTGGCACCAACATTGGCATGTAAGGGATGACGACGTGCCTTGCCTGTCAATATAAACAAACTTCTATGTTAGCATCAATCTTATGAACTTAAGAATGAAGTATAGATGAAAGTAGAAGACTATACTAATTCTGCTTATAACCTACTTAAAGAAAAGGGGGCATGAATTCAAGTAGAAGCATTCCCTAGAGTTACTTACAGACTTCTCAAGGCCATTTTGCACAAGAGGATCACATTCAATAACACCATATCTCCTAGTTTCCTTCCTAGTTAAATAGAAAGCATCGATTGTTTAGGAATGAAAAAGTAGTCGTTTAAAAGTATAGATATTGATTGTGAAAGAGTGCTATCAATCTCACTGTATCTCGCTTGAAAGCGTTTTAAGGGTATGCTTAAATGCTGGGCGTATATCCGGTGGACCATCTCCAAACTGATTGGCAGGCGGTTGAATGTAAGCCGTTTCTATTAGCAGTTCAATCAGTCGAGAGCCAACCTGGAACGTACAATAAATACATTGCAATATAAAACAGAAGAAACATTCCATGTTCACAGGTACAACTTCCAAGTACAAGCATCACAAACCTTTACTTGAGCTTCTTGCCCCCAAGGTTTCCAAACATCTTGACCCCGAACTATTCCCATCGCTTGTCGCTTCTTCTGTTTTTTCATCAAACCAGCAACTCTTTTCCGAAGCTTGCTCTTCTTCTTTTCCGTTTCCTCGTCCTCTTCAATCACTCTTTCGCTTTGTACTGCAGGAGCAAGATGAGATGATTTGTCAGCGGCGGCTTTCTTCTCCCTTAACATAAATCGGTATATCCTAGCCTGATCCACATACAAGGGTAGCATTTCAGTCAACGAACACTTGAACATTACGAATTCAACAAAATAATGCCCAAGTTGAACAATAAAACCCAAAATTAATCACACTTGTCCTATTGAATCAATGACACAGCGATATATACATACAGAGATTCATATACCTCATGCTCAACCGCTTCTCCTACTTGGCAAGTGGCTTGGATGACTCTGGCGGTGCCCACGCCATTCGTATTCGTCATCAACAGGGCCATCAACTTGTGCATGGTGACCACAGCCATCATGTCCGCCGGCAACTCGTTGAAATAAGGCGCGTGGCTCAATCGGCACTTGCTCTCTTTACAAAGCTCTTGATCAGCGAGAATCGCATTCCTTAGAGGCTCGAACCAACCAAGGAAGAGCGACTTCATGTATGGCAAATTGGGAGCAAGCTTCTGCACGCGCATGTCCTCCAACAGCTCCTCGTACTCCCTCGCAGCTTCTTCCCACGCCTCCGTCTCCGTCTTTATCTGCCTCTTCTTCAGCATCTTGTACTTGTAGCTGTTGCAGTCTAATTTCTGTTCCGCCTTCGCCATTTCCTCCAACAGTTTCTGAACCTCATCGTAATCGTCTTCGGTGTCCGTCGATTCAATGGCCTCGGCCACCGTGGCGTAACCCCTGCCCGCCATCATCAATGACGGAGAAGAAAAACCTTCGTAAAACAGAAACGAGGACCGACTCACCCCGACTCTGGCGAAACCCTGACATGGGTATGGGTTTAGTTTTGTACTTGTTTGGGAGTCGATAATTCTCGGAGATAACGAAGAACGACGAAAACTGTTCCTTAAGGTTGAGGAAGCTCGCTTAGCGAATTGGGTCCACATTTTGGATATAAGAGACAGAGAAACAGAAGCGAAAGTGTTATAGTGTTCTGTTAACGGGAAAAGATCTGAGACAAACGCCGCACGAGCCAGCCGCCTCTAAACCCTCCATAAAACCTACTTCCCCTTACCGGTATGCTTTTCAACCAGGGTTTCGGGTTTCGGTTTCGGTTTCGGTTCGGTCTATTCCATTTCCTTCTCGGATCTTAATCATAACGACAGTAAAACTTTAAACAAAATAATTTAACTTCTAAGAAAAAGCATATGGGTTAAAGTGTGATACAGTATACCTTCATTTATTTTAATTCATTTCATTTTTTTAATTCTAAAATATAATTAAAATTAAAGTATAAAATATCTATAATACAAGTAAAAGTCAAATAAAAATTATGTAATCTCTTATTTTTGTTTATTTTTCTTTAACTTCGTAACATCTCAATTTAGCATCTTAAAATTTGTAAAATAAGAAACTTTGTTATAATATTCAAAATAAATAATTTAGTATATAAAGTATATGAATACAGTCTTTACAAAAGATAGAATTATAAAAATATATTATCTATACATTTTTTAAATTAATAAATTGTATAAGAAACTAACCACTTACTAAAACTCATCAACATTAGGGATGACAACGGGGTGGGTACGGGTTTTGTTATCCCATACACATCTCCGTAAAAAAAATTTAACCCCATCTTCATCTCCAAATTCAACGGGTATCAAACTTTTGTTTCATCCCCATCTCCACCGCGTAACGGATATAATCTCGTACTCATACTCATACACATTTTCTTACTACTTCAATATTAATTTTAATTATTTTTAATAAAATAATAAAAAATTATGATAAAGGAAATACAATATTATTAAATATTCAATACTAGAAGGATGATTGTTTCTTCGATATCAAATACTTTAAAATAAATTATAATTGTTTACATTTTAGATTATAATACCAAATCAAATTTCATGAGAACCAAAACAATTATTAAATTTGCAAATATTAATGAAACATAGTTGATAAAATTTAAAAATATTTTTTTAAAAATATAAAAGAAAAACAAATATTCAAATTAAAATATATTTTAA
>Ga0214543_1000674_pt1 | contig 59763 bp, 30 predicted proteins | sample CNSS2metaG_FD_160094 | JGI IMG/M metagenome (GOLD analysis project Ga0214543, IMG submission 160094) | Root nodule microbial communities from cowpea collected in UCLA plant growth center, Los Angeles, California, USA - CNSS2 | ecosystem: Host-associated > Plants > Roots > Nodule | place: USA...
GATAGCATGTGCAAAATTCATAATTCAAATGTACAATAGTATTGATTAGGATATATGTATTTCGATTGTGTACATTTCAATTATCTTTTAAATGTTTTTGGATTATGGATGTTTGAGAAAATATTCTATTATGGTTGTGCTGTTGTCTGAAAATTATATGAATGTGGGAATATATATAAAACAGGAATTTTTTTTTTTTTAAAAAAAGCAGGGGAATATGCCTCGGTTCTTACCAAGACCGAGGCAAAAAACTCACATATGGCCTCAGTTCCAACCATAACCGAGGCCAAAAAGCCTGCGAAAATTTGAATTAAAAAAAATATTTATCACCTATGGCCTCGGTCCTAACTGACCCGAGGCAGAAAGCTGTGTATATGGCACCGGTTTCAAAACAACCGAGGCATAAAACTGGATCTATGGCTTTGGGTGACAACCGAGGCCAAAAGGTGTACCTTTTGGCCTCGCTCCAATATGCCTCGGTTCCAGACCCGAGGCAAATTGTGGAAAATAACCGGGACAAAAAGCCCTTACTGCACTGGTGATGTTAAAAAAAATTACGAGCTAAATAACGTCTTAAAGTGAAATTTGAGTTATTTACACTTTTTTACAAGTTACAGTTTTAATATTAGTATGAAATATTGTTTAACAAATAAAAAAATTAATGACATTGGATTTTTTTATTAAAATATATTAAAGTTTGAAATTATATTCTAATTTTCCATCAAACACAAATTTTAATAATACCTGTTTTAACATACAAATTTAGAATTATTTCTCTTGTTATATATTATTACAAGAAAATATCTTATTAACAATTATTTTTAATGAATAAAAGTCGTTAATCATTATAGTAACCAATTTAGATACCAATTTACAAAATAAAAAATATTAGTTACTAAAATAGTCATTGTTATGAATAAAAAATTATAATTGATCACTAATTAATTAGAAACTAATTTAGAAACCAATTTTTTTATACCAAAACAAAAATTTAGGTAATTAATGTTTAATGACAATTTTTCCTTTGGTAACTAAAGTTTGGATAAAGTTTGGATAACATTTAGTGTCAATTATAAATTTTTTATTTATAATAGTGTATATTTTAGTAATTAATAATTTTTTATTTTATAATTTAATTTTTAAATTGATCAATAATTTTTTATCATTAAAATTTATTATTTATAAAGGATTTTTTGTCCTGTACTGTTACGAGACAATCTTTCAAAGTCTAAATAATTCCAATACAGATAATTATAACTACATAAAATACCTTTTCTCTTAGATTCTATTGAGGACTTAACAACTAATGACTACTTGATCAGAGGGGTAAAGAAAAAAAAATATATTTCTGGTATTCTCTTTAATTTTAAGTTGCTACAGTTCAATCTCATATCCCATGGGTGCAATTACTTACCTCTGTTATTTATGATCCAACATCAACGTAATGTTCTTTCGATTTCTTCAAGACTATATTTGATGAAAGATATTTTTCTTTTCAAATGGAATAACATATATGTGATAAAAAAAAAGCTCTTCAAATATTAAACTCAAATTCAAACTCAAGACTATATATTAAATTGAAAATAGTAATTTTTTCAGTAGTTTTTTGAGAGTAGTAATTTTCTCCTTTGCTAAGGAATCCAAATATAAAACTTTTTTGTTTCATTAATTACAATTACGACAATGGTATTTTACTTAATTTCATTTATATATATATATATATATATTTTTTTTTTATATTTTTTATATATATATTTTTTTTTTTTTTTATATATTAAAAATATATAAATATATATATATATATATATATATATATATATATATATATATATAAACCAAACAATATGTCAAAGTAAGATTATAAAATACCCATTTAGAAATATCTTTATTTTTATAAAGTTATCTTCACAAGTTATAATAAAAAGAATGTTTCAATGATTTTAGATGTTTATATATTTCGATATTGCTAATACTTAAATTTATTTCATATATAAGGTTAATAATCAAACTCTTTCAGATTTTCTTAAAAAATTAAATATTTATTTGATTTGATATATTTGAGTGTCCCATAAATGTATACTGATTTTTTATTTCCTTAATTATGTTAATTCCTCTTATTACAAACTTTGGTTCCTTCACAGTATACACCCAACATCGCATACAAATACAAAAATCTTAAAATGTTAAAGATTTTTGGATTGAAAATATTCTTTACCTTCTCTTTTATCATAAGCTTTTCCTTCCCTCCATTGGAATCTCACATGAATGAATGTGTGAGAAAGGGTATCATGTGACTGTGTTTTGCTTTATTCCAATATGGCTTTTGTATTTTGTCTGTTCCCTTTAATTTTGAATCATTTTGTGAAGAAAAAAAGATCCGTTATCTTTTTGTTGTGTTATGGGATATACAAAGTGTAGGATCCAAGAAAATTCCATTTCCCCTTTTCTTTATTTGTAAGATTGAAAGACATTCATAAACAAAAGAAAAAAAAAATAGGCACAAGAAGATAAATATGATGCATATATCAAAATATTGAACTTTGTTTGTTTGTTCTGGAGGCATATCCTTAGCTTGTGTGAGCCAAAAGGCCTTCATCTTTTTTTATTCGATATATAATGGAGTTAAAAAATAATAGTTTCCAAGAAATTGAGCGTATCTTAGGACACATGAGTGAATAAATGCTGCAGATACATGTTTGAGTTGCATGTTTATGGAAGTGACACTGGAAATATAGAAAATGTCGAAGCAGTGGGTGAAAATTTTTGAAGTCAGACAAAAGAGAAGTACTTGTTTGTTTTGTGATTTCTTTTGGAAGTTAAAACTTATACATTAAGGCAAAGAAATAGATTTAAAATAGTTGGAGATTTTGTTGAGTAATCTTATATTATCTCCTTGTCTTTTATTAATTTTATTTTATTTGATTTGACATTTAATTCTTACAAATTAAAGCACATGTGTACTTTGCACGTCTGCATACGTAGAAGTTTCTCGATGAACGTAATGGGTGTTGTGTCTGAGTGTGTGTGAGTGTCTAGGTACCGGTTATATAATTGATATTGGTGTTGTGAATGTGTCATACAGTGTTGTGTGTGCACGTGATGAGTATTAGGGATGTTAACGGAGTGGGTAGGGTATGAGTAGTAGCTTTTTTGCATTCTATTTGTTGGTTATCTCGTACCCGTACTCATTTTCGTCGGGTATCCGTTATATAGGTACCCGTCTATTTTTTTCATATCTGCGGGTATTCATGGGTACCCGAGGTATTTATAAAATTATTTAAAATATAAATATTTAATTATAAATTCAAATAAAATAAAATAAAATACATCACTATCATAAATCTTAAATAAAGTTCAAGCAAACTCAAGTTCATACAAGTCCAAATAATCATAAAAATAAATATAAGATGACATTCAATAAATTTTAAATAAAGTTCAAACAAACTCAAGTTCATACAAGTCCAAATAATCATAAAAATAAATATAAGATGACATTCAACGCAATGAAAATTTTTTAATTAATGCTTTGATCAACAAGCTCACTTTCTCCGATTGATTTTTGAGAAAAAATTAGGTCAAAATATTTTTTACTAATATATATATAAAGGTATTTTTGTGAATTAAAGTTTAGCGGGTATGGGTATCCAGTGATACGAATACTTTAATACCCGTACCCGCCCCGTTAACATACGGGTATTAAAAATACTCATTCCCACGGATAACGAGTATCCATTTTTAATATCCGTTTCCTACCCATTGCGGGTTTTATCCGTGGATATCCGCGAGTATGGATGTAACGTCCCATTTAATTATTAAGCGAAATTAAAAGAAACGTCACACAAAGATAGTACAACAGCGCAGTCCTGGGATCCTTAACACAACCCCTACAAAACTAGGCACACCACGATGCCAACGGGAAACCAGATAAAAGTCTAACAGATGAGAGTAGAGTAGTAAAGCATAAGGAAATACATGGGTCATAGCCCTAAAGAAAACCCATTAAGAAAAAAATAAAGTCCAGCCCATGGAGACTATGCGGCGGAACCATCACCTCCCTGTTGCCCGCGGGTGTTCCTCGCATTTGCTCACATCAACAAGTTGATGATCATCGCAAAAGAGAGTACCACGTAGCAGAACACACACCAATAAAAGTAGGGTAAGCTAAAGCACAAAAGATTTCATTCATCCAATCAGATATAATTTCACAATATCATATACTCATATCAACCAAGCATGTTATGACTTTTCAAACAATACACTACGACACGACTCGACTCATCCGGATACGTATAACCTGGTCAGATTCAGCGGATGCTTGCATTTGTGGTGGATACCTCTGCTCACCCCCGAGCTGCTCACCCCCGAGCTGTGTTACAAGTGTTACAATGAATCAATTTCCCTCACCACAAGATTAGCCCTTAATGAATTTCAGACCTCCTGCTACTCTCACCACAGGAGTCAGTCAGCTCTAGGTGAGACTAACTGACTCCTTAGAGTGTCAGAATGCAACCTTACCTTGAATCCTTACCTAGTTATACAGATGGGGCACCACCATGGACACCCACTAACAGGGGCCATGGAATTACGTCCCGACCACTGAAGCGCGACCTTGAGACCCCACCTAAAGATCTCAAGGATTTACGCACTGACACGGACCAAGCATATCAGTCAATAAATTAATCATTTTCATGCACAGGACTCTCATGCCACTCTTCATAACAAAATTCCTCATTCACATTTCATGTCGAATACCATTCCAGCTCATCCATCCTTAATCATAAATATAGCATTTCACCTTACACTGATATCGTGCCATTTTGATACCAACCATCTCATGTTCATCACATTTCAAGCATTACTCAAAACTCATTATTCATAACCCATACACCCTCCCTCTCATGATACTCATTCCCCCTATGCCATCATATAATAGTATAATAAAATACAGATCAACCATCAAAGGACAAGAAGAACACCAAGTTGAAACGCATTCTCGCCCAGCTTCTCGCTCAGGCTAAAGAGCCTCGCTCAGGCTGAAGAGCCTCGCCCAGGCGAGAGACTCTCGCTCAGGCGAGCTCCCTTCGCCTAGGCGAGAGTTCGAGAATATGGAACAGTGGCCTCTGCACGTTCTCGCTTAGGCGAGACTCGCCTCGCCTGAGTGAGACGCTCGCTTGCTCAAAACTGAGCGGGTCGCCTGGGCGACCATTTGCGCGAAAAGGCCTGGGTGAGCCTCTGCTCACCTCGCCTAGGCGAGATAAGCTCGCTTGGACGAGTTTATCAGTCGCCTCCACTATCCGTACCTGCAGCAGTCGTATTTTTCACATACCAACGACAACACCAACCATTTCATGCATTCACAGGAACATACCAGTTCAAGGATCATAAAAATATGGCAAAACAACTCGCAATCACATTAAACAAAGAGGTTCTAGCTTCCCGTACCTGGAATAAGCTAGAGCAAGACCTCAATGGTAGACACGGACGCAACAGAACGAGGAGTACGCTTAGGAGCTGGAAAAACCACGGAACATAACACAAGGTAAGCTCATCACAGAGGCTTAGTTGGGTAAAACACGAAAAGATACCAAGAAATGGGTGGCACGAGATGTAGGAAGACTTACGTGGAGTAGGAACAGCTTGAGCGAACTTGAAAGCGGTGAGGAGGCAAACCCTAGCAGAGAGTGCGGCTGCTCAAAGAGGCACAAGGGTTTCTGTTTTACGAAAAAAGAGCACAGGATTAGGATTGAGACATATTAGGTCTGATCCTTCCCCTTTGGGCCTGCCCTTAGGCCCACAAGATGGGGCAGCCCTTAAAGTAAAAGGAACATAATGAAAAGTGGGCCTTACAATGGATATTTTTAACATCCTTAATGATTATTTTATTCGAGTTAAATTTATTATTTTTTTATTATTTTTAATTTTATTTTTTTATCACATCAAATTATAAAAAAAAAATTATCACAAAACTACTAATATTGTCTTAATTAGTATGTAATGCAATTTTGGAAGAGAAAGCTAGGGATTTTACAAATCCACCGACTGAATAGTTGAAATGAAGTCGCACGAAGTCCGGTCTATTCCAAATTATAACAATGGCTCTTTACTGTTCTCCAAATTTCTAAGTATAGTACTTCTATTAATGCACATCAACACATATGGCATAATAATTAATGAAACCATCTAACACCCTTATATCACATGCCACAGACAACTTCTGACAACTATTTACTCATAAATGTTCCAACAGTAAAACAATGCAACTCTCTAGTTATATCAACTTCACACAACTGAATCATATTTTCAGAATCTCTCTGGCTTATAGCATAGCCTATACCTATATTAATAATTTTCAAATACAATTATATTATATTTCTTTTAACCACCCATTGTTAAAAAAAATAATAATTAAAAGATAAAAAATTTATTTTAATTTTTTTAGGAACTTCTCATAGTCAAAAATACCTTCAAACAAATTTTAATAAATTGATTTGTCTAATATTATTCATCTTTTAGGTCTATTTATTTCTCAAATCTAATGATGTACAATTTTGACATTTTCATTATATTCTTTTGTACAAATTTATTGTGCAAAAGAATTAGGAAACGAAAAAATAACGTGTAAATTTTGTGTTTTTCTGGAAGTAAGAGAGGGTGATAACAAACGATGATTAGCGGAATTCTTTCTGAATGTCATTTCGTTAAATATGATGAGATCTGAGGGTGACGTAGTTAAATTTACTAAATTACTCTCATCATATGTTTTGTTTTCTTGCACATGGTGAAGAGACCATGTTGTTGTTGTGCTAGTGAAATGTGATGGAGTCCATATGAAGAAGACAGAGAAGACTAACCATGAAACGATTCTCTTAGAGCATTGGAACGATTCCATGTGGTGGCGCTTGAAATGATTTCACTACATTGGAACAATTTTATGTGTGTTGCATGTGTTGCTTAAAACAATTTCACGTTTGCTTCGAATGATTTCACATTGTTTGGAACAATTCCACCAACAATCACACATAGAGAGGAACCATTATGCATGAATGGAACGATTCCTCCACCACACTATAATACAAATTTATTACTTCTAAAATTAGTATTAAAAACAAAATTAAATATCCATGTAAATAAATTATTTCCAACCTAAACATATAAATATAAATGTTAAAATTAATTTCATACCAAATATATTGTATTATTTATTTTTTTATAAATATTTTTTTTATAATTTTATTCATTCAATAAAATAATTGTAAATTAGGTATACATCATTTTATATTACTTTTAACATCAGAGACAATATTGTAATTTAATTTTTTTATCCATTAATTTTTTTTAATATGTCACGAACTTCATTCCCTAATCCACTCCAAAATGATCTCCAAATTCCTTAAAAAGAAACAACCAACTTCACCCTCCAATCTATCCAATTTCTCCCTCTCCCTCTCCCCGAAATCAATCTATAAAAAAGAACACACAGTTTATGTGTTAGCAATAGAATTAACATATTTTATCCACTATAATTCTTTCATATTCAACAAAATCATAAAGAAGATCATTCTTCATTATGAACCCTTTAATCAATTTTTGCATTTCAAAATTTCCATCTTGGTTAATATTATTATTCATATTTAAATTTGCAATATTTTTGTATGCATAACATACCAATTTAAATAGGAAATATTTATTTATAATTTAGGATTTTTGCCAATTTTATAATACTAGTAGATAATCAAAATTGATATTTAAATCATAAAATCGTAAGATCTTACGATTTTACATCGTATTTACGAGTTAGATTTCATATATAATCTTAACATAGTAGTATGAGTAAGATTGTCGTACAAAATTGTAAGATTATATAAATTTAATTCAAATTTTCTATTACACTGCCTCTTACCTTTTCGAGTAAATGAATTCATCTTATGTATGTTGTTACCACATTTCATCCAATTAAACATTAATATAATTCTTGTTAAAATTCATTTTCCAGAAATTAATATAATTAATTATGTTTCCTTTATAATTTCATTTCAATTCTTTTCGTATCTCCATATTTTATTATCTAAATTTTAAAGATTAAAATGGGATTAACTTATACTCCCACTCAAAATAAATAATTGTTTTATTAGTAAAACATTAGTTATTTTTCACTCACAAAGTAAAAACAATTCTAACATAGTTTTTTCTCCTTGACTTTGTTTACTGAAAAACATTGTCTCTTCCATTTTTTTTCCTTCTCCATGTTTACTGAAAAACATTGTCTCTTCCATATTTGTCTCTTTGAATTCATTTGTGTCTCCTCCTTCAAACATTCATATATTCATTTTATTTACAAAACAAAATGCAAAATCACGGTTAATATTTGAATTGTGCATTTCCTATAATGTAAGTGCTTGAAATGGTAGATTATGATTATAAGCCAACCATTAATCTTAAATGGAGTGGATGAACATTTGGTTAAAGGTCAAACCTATAAGATCGTGAAGAATATGATGTTCTTGTTATCCCACCTTTAAATATAGACGAAGATAATGTTCTTATTAAGGTGATTCATGGAAGAGATGGAGCTAATGAAAATCCTTTTAGTTTTTGTTTTAATTTGAATGATTTATATGAGATGAATTAAGTTTAATGAAATATTGAGAGAGTAATGAATTTTATAATTTTAAGTTTGATTAAGTACTAGATTAATTTTATTTTCATGGATGTTTGTTGTGATATATATATATATATATATATATATATATATATATATATATATATATATATTTTATGTCTGTGTAAGAACTAAAATCTATAATTCATTTTACGATCTCACAGTTTTATAATTATATGAACCTTTCACGATTATGATCTCGATTTTAACAACCTTATTTCACACTATTAACAAAAACATTTTCCAATGTCATTTTTTTTCTTTTGATTCTAAATATTTACTTATGTGGTAATTTCACATTATACAAGTTATTGCTCTTTTGAGTGAACCATAAAAATTTATTCTTATATAATCTTTTTTCTCTCAGGCACATCATTTATCTTTATCCATATATGCAAGTGAATCAAAATTTTAAGCAATATAGCAGAAAGTGTCCTCTTCACCTTATACCATCAGAATATCGAAGAATATCACTAATTTGAGATGGGTCAAACCCTTCTTCATGAGCTTACTCATGTTTTCCACCTCAAAAAGTAAGTAATTAAACATTGTGAGGAAAACATGTTCCGAGGAAATAAAACTAAATCTTCAAATCTAGCTACAAATACAAAGAGAGAAAGATACATCTTGTGAAGAAATCTTAAGCCAACTGGTGCCCTTCACAATTCTCTCTTTTTTTTTTTTTCTTCTACTACTTTTGTTAGACAATTCAAACATTATTGGTCAGTATTAACTTTCATTAACTATACTTATTTAATATTTTATAGAAAAAAAAATACTAATGCAATAGTACTGAGTTTTAAGTTCTTACATACTCTTAGAACAGGTTACACACGTACTTCTCTTTCCTCACTCTTCTCTGGCTAGCTAGGTCTTCACCAATCAAAATAATTTCTCTTTCTCTGAAATCGGCATAGCAGAGTGTACCCCATAAGCAACACCTACATTTTGCATTATTATTATTATTATTATTATTATTATTATTATTATTATTATTATTTGCATTACATATATACTTACTCACTCATATTCTCACACACGTCCCCCTCCAACCCATTATTCCTCCAAGTAATTCTCCAACAACCACCATGTCCACCAAGGACTGCGGCCACCACCACTCTTCGAGCCGCCGTCTCCTCCGCCTCATTCTCATCGGCGTCGCCGCCTTCATCCTCCTTATCCTCTTCCTTGTCTTCCTCATATGGGTCATCCTCCGCCCAACCAAACCACGCTTCACGCTCCAAGACGCCACCCTCTTCACCTTCAACCTCTCTTCCCCCATCCCCAACACCCTCTCCCTCACCATGCAGGTCAGCCTCTCCGCCCACAACCCCAACTCCCGCATCGGCGTTTACTACCACGCGCTCCGCCTCCACGCCTCCTACCGTAGCCAGCAGATCTCCCTCCCCACCGCCCTCCCCGACACCTACCAGGGCCACCACGACTTCACCGTCTGGTCACCCTTCCTCTACGGTAACACCGTCCCCGTCGCGCCGTTTGTTCTCGCCTCCCTGCAGCAGGACCAGAATGCCGGCACCGTTATGGTCAACGTTAAGATCAACGGGAGGGTCAAGTGGAAGGTTGGAACTTGGGTCTCTGGAAGGTACCACATTTATGTTAACTGTCCCGCGTATATTAGCTTCGCCGGAGATCGGAGCAATGCCGCAGGAGTGAAGTTCCACCTCTTGCAAAGTTGCAGTGTTGATGTGTAGAAGAGGTTTTCAGGTTTTGCTCTGCTGCTTCAACCATCTTTTCACCAGTGTTTTATCTTTTTTTTTTTTTTTCTCTCTTCTCTTTGTTCTTAGTTTTGTATTTAAATTTTTTAGGAGTGATTACTTGGATAAAGTTTACTTAGGTTTTTTTATGAAATAACTATTCTATTTTCTACGTCAATTTCCACTATTTTTGTTTTCTTTTTTAGTGTCAAGAGAGAAAAAATTACATATGATTTCGGATCAAACATTTTAGTCAATTTTTACACTATACGCACACAAGTTTTTCTATTTAATAAAGTTAATAAGCGGCGTAATTATGGATAATAAACTTATTTTAGGTGTCTATGAGTGTTTAAACTTATTTAACTAATTAATTAATTAGTTAATCGTTGAGCTTAGTTTTGGATTCCCACGAGTTATTTTTGAGAATCCTATAGGAAAACCACGACCTAAAATGGATATTTTCTTATTTTAAATAAAATAATTAATTAATTTATAAGTAAGGTCTATTGACTTGAAATCCATGGAAATTTTTTGTCGTGTATTATATGTGCACTTGACCATGGTTCTCTTGAAGTTCGAGATTGCATCTTGGATCCTTCTACGATTCTGTTTTATGTCTATCGACAATAGATTAGAATTTCATGAAAATAAGAAAAAAAACAAGGGAGTACCCATTTTTCTGACATATTTAATTGTACTTCGAATTTGTTTCATCAATGTTTCCATAGCTTTAGGATCATGTCCTCTGTTTACGCAACACATAGAAAATGATCACATTCCATAACCTAGTATTTAATTTAAGTTTAGAGCGACAACACGTGCCTCACTAGTTCATTTTAATCTTTCTTTTTACTAATACCAAGTGTAGATCAAATTTCTTCATTTCCACCGTTTCCCAAGAATTCATTTCACGATCTTAATTTTCAGAAAAAGACAAACACAAAATTAATTTTTTTTCCTTTGGTGGACCTCATATGCATGTGGAAATAAAATAATGAAAGGAATCACTGTTGAAAGACAAGTGTTTTGTTTTTTATTTTTTATTTTTTCATTAATTTTTTCAAATCCATCATAGACTAATTATAACTTGTATGAGTGAAAGAAGTGTAAGCATGATTAAATGCATATGAAATGAAGGAAAAATAGTTATGGTGGGTTCAACTTTGTGGAAAGTAAGTTGAAGAGATTCTAAAAGGAAAAATGAATTAACCAGTTCCACCAACTTTCACTACCTCAAGGTGTGGTGGGTCTTAGTTGCAAAGATGGAGGTTGGAACTTTAAAGCATTCTCCATTCCCTTTTAAATGCATCATCATTTATTCATCATCTACCTCCCTCTTTTCATCTTAACTTCTTTTCAAATCTAAGTCTTTTCATTGTGAACATTCATAGAATAAACAACATCATTGTACATGGCACTAGAAGCTTGACAGTTACAAGTTATTCCAATAGTCTAATTATTGGATATAATCATATAAGACAAAGTGTTCTTTTGTTTTGCAGATGAATGCATTAGCTTCTTAGAATATATTCTATAAAATTGATAAAAAAAATTAGAGATAAATTCGTGTGTATACGAAGAAATTATATATATATATATATATATATATATATATATATATATTAGTAGATTAGTGTTTAGTCAAACATTGATTCAAACCACAGAAAATTGAGAGAATAAGAAATAAAAATTTGAAAATATTTGTAACTAGATAAGAGGTTAGAAGAAATTGAATTGATATAATTTAATAACTTGATATTATTTTTTTCAAGATTGACCAAAGTAAGACCTGTAACCTGTTGAACCGGTTTTCGAATGACCGGTTACCTATAGTCTGGGTCACCTGGTGACGTGTCTGTATTTGGACGTTTTTTTATCAAAAAGAAAATTATATTAAACCGAATATTTAAGATATACACACCGCCGACCCGTGTATGACGAAGTTTTATTTTGTCCTTGTTATCGTATGCAATTACTTATACACCTCACACACTGTAATATTATATATAAATAAGGGTAAAGTTGGTAAAAAGTTATGTATTTTAGTAGTTAATACAAAGATGAATCCTCTTTCAATACTGAGATGAAAAATGAATTTTTCCTCCTAAGTTTAAGTTGGTCTTTATTTTAAAGAAGAATCTCATATTGATCCATTATAAGTATATATAAGTAGGGCTAATACTTGATTTTTTAAATTGGAAACGCAGACAGAAATGGATAGTACATATTTATCTTGTTTTCATACTTATTTAAATTTTTGTTTTGATTTAAATTATTAAAATATATATATTATATTATATATATATATATATATATATATATATATATATATATATATATATTTCTTTTAGTTCCTAGTTTCGTAATAATTCTTTTGTATGTTTTATATCTACTTCATATCACAAATATACTTTTCCTCCTAACACAATCGTGATTATAAATTTCTTCTTTGTATGCAATCATGTTAAAGTGGTGTATTTTTTTATATTTTTATTAAATCAAATAATTTCTTGGTCATATTTTTTTATTATATCTACTCATTTTTAATATTTTTATTTATGATTTATTTATTTTCACACGAAATTTTAAGTTTTCAATTGTATAAATTTTTTATTGACCAAGTAACTTTATTTATTATTATCCTTAATTTTTGTTTTATTTAAATAGTATTTGTTTTGCTAAAAAAAATATTGTCTCTCAACATTTATCTAATTTTTTATTAGATCTTTAAAATACCTTTTCTCTTATTATATTATATATTTAATTATACATTTCTTTGTGCCAGTTCCTTCGGTGTGTAACAAATTGTATTTAGAAAATACATTTGATTTTTATAATTTTTTTAATAATTTTATTCTTTGTTTATTTTATGATGTAAAATATTATTTCAGTGATTTTTGATATATATTTTTTTATAATTTATTCTCATAAGTGTAATTTTGTCACCACAATTATATAAAAATGTTCATTTTATTATAATATAGTAATTAATTGTCATAAATATTTTTATCGGTATCCATCATTTATCAAAATTAATATTTATGTATAAATTTGAATTATTATTATTTTCCTATCTGGTGTCCAAATATGTTTCCAAAGTTTAGCTTTTAAATAAAAATAAAAATAAAAGTAATTATTTCATCAATACTATTTTTGAAGTGATCCTTTGTTTAAATTTGACCATTTTCTCAAATTTAACTACTTTTTAATTAAAAATTACTACAAATAAATAAATACTACTTACAATAAAATTATTTATATTTAATTTTATAATTATAATAATAACAATAATAATGATTTTATTATTATTTTTTATTATCATGAAAAAATAAACACATACACATGGTTAGTATAAAAAAGATTCTCGTGATAAAGGAAGTAACAAAAACATTTGAAATATTTTTAACTTTTTGTTCTATAATTTTTTAAAATTAAGTTTGACTTTATTAACTTTATTTGATTTGTTATTCTTTTATCTTTTATAATTTGGTGAGAAAATTAATATTGAAGATCAAGATTTACAACAACAAATTCTACAATCTTAACAACAATCAACTCCCTTCTAAGGTATTTGGAATCTATGTTGTTGATATTTGGAAGGATTAGAATGAGTACATGTGTGGATAAATATATAATGTTATCTGGTAGGATGAGAAAAATAATATATATCTATGTGTATAGAAATAATTTTTTGACAAGACGAAATAATCAAATATACTCAAATATACATCCACCTCATTCCATTGCTATCTTTAATTAATAGTTATAAACAACAAAATAGTTTTTATTACTATGTTGCGTTAATATGGCTGCGAGCCCATTTAAAAAAAAAAATAGATGTTTAGAACAAATAGTCCAATTCTACTTATACTTCCTTTTTTACCAATACACACCTCCCATTTTTTTTCAAAAACTATTCGTTAATATAACTTTTCCCATTGTTTAATTGTTCTTCCTCATGTTTAACCCTCTTCCAAAAATAAAACACAGTCATGAATATTTTTCTATGGCAATTATCTTCCAAAAAATACTTCAATGTTTAATTATCATATGGTTAATTTTGGGACCCGTTCTTCAATACGCACGAAAAATATGATTTCTTTTATTTTTGGTAGAAAAACACACGTCAAAAGGATTAATTAATGAAAGAAGTTTATTTCATGGTGATAATTTGAGAAAAAGAAGTTTATTTATTAATGACCAAAATCACTTAATAATCATCAAAATTTGTTAAAAAATCATAATTACCATCGACTTATCGACAACAAAAATTTTTGTCAATAAAATACTCAATAAATTTTATCAACGATAGAAAAATATGTTAGTGAATACCAACAAATTTTGGTCGTCGATAAATATTACAATTTAGTCTTATTCTTATTCTTCTTTTTACTCATCCTCAACCGTCATCGTTAGTACTACATTTGTTATTGTGGTGTTGTACTTGTCATTGTTACCACACCATGTCTATCATTGCTCTTGTGTCATGTCCTTTTATCTTCGTGTTTGCTTCCACCATCCATCCTCCTCCTTCTCCTCCTTCATCATCATTGTCATTGTCACCGCCTCTCTTGCTATTGGCGTCACCGTCACCATCACCATCACCTCCTCTTCCTCTCCCTTTTTCTCATCCATCTTTAATTAATTTATAACAAATATATATTTTGTTAAATTTGAAAGGAAAATTGACGCTCATTTTACCAACGAAGTTACCAACAATATTTTTAAAAATATATTTAGAAATATATTAACCAATCATATTTAAAAAAATTGAATTACTTGCATATTTATCCATAAATTTTCAAAAAATTCAATACTGACAACTCTATTGACGAATCTAAAAAGAAACTCATTGTCATGAATTCACTAACAAATTTTACTATAACATGATAAAAGGTAAAAATAAGAACTTTGTCGTCAATTTTATCGATGAATATTTCATTTATAATCGATATCCACATTTTTTTAGTCAATAAAATTATGTAGTAATTATATATTTTTTTGGAGCAATTAATGTTGAATCTCTCTAATAAAATTCTCTTAAAAGCCATAAAATAATTAAAATTAAATGAAATATTGAAAAAAGAGTTACTTATCCTATCACTTTGTGACGTTTAGGTTGACTAAATGATAAATTTATCTCAATATTTAACTTCAATGGCCAAATCTTAAGAAACCTCGAATGTATTTTAAATGTTTCCTTGTTCTATTTTGTTATTTTGCATTATAAACTTAATATGCTTTGTTAAATAATGATTTATCCATAAGTTTAAATTTGACGTGATATTTTGTGAAATTTACATTTTTCTATTTTTCTTGGTTTTCTACGGACTGTTAATAGGTTATGGGATGATATATCGTTCATTCTCTTTTTCAATGATTATATTAGTCTTGCTTACAATTTTTAACCTATTAATTGTCTTTTGGGAAAACCTTTCTCATTGATTATGAACGAAAAACATGTTAGCACTGCATTTATCCTCACTAAATATATCAATAAATTAAACATAGTTAAATTAATGCCAATATTACCCTAATATCTGTCTATGCAATAACGTCCTCATCATTAATTTAACTTAAAAAATTACATTGCCTCGTTTATAAAAGAATCAAACAAAAAATGTTCAACGTAATGAGCTTTCTTATGGTAATAATAATTCTATTGTAATCAAGATTACAAAGGAAAATAATAAGTGGAGTAAAAAACACAATAAATTATTATCCTTTACTTATTTTTTTATTATGTTCACTTTATCTTACGCTTTTTTGGAACAAAATGGAAGTTGTAAGTACACTTCATTCTCATCATGGTTCTCGACTTTTCGGTAACTGTATCATAATAATGACAATGCTTCAGTTACCTTTCTCATTCTTTATTTTCTTTCTCATTTTTTTGCTTTGGTGGTTTCTGTAAAACAACACAGTGCAAGTCAAGATCGAAAGAGCCAATTTTATCTTTTTTTTCTTCCTTTGAAACTGTTTACGTCTTACAACTAATACATTTTTTTTATGTGTTTCTTTAATATTTTCTTAATTATTGGTGAAAATATCAGGATTAAAATTATATTCTTGAAGCTTTCTTGAAATTATATATAACTTGTTTCACTAAAAAAAATTAATATTTAGTGGAGGTTTTTTTTTCGATCTGCGGGGGTTTTCACCCTCCACAAATTAATTTGCGGAGGTTTTTTAGACTTCTACAATTAGAGTCCCCACAAGTTATTTGCAGAGATTTTGAACAGTCCCTAGTATCCGAATTATATTGTGAAGGGTTTTAACCTCTTCTATTGCTAACTATTATTTTGTAAAGGTTTGAAACCTCCTTTATTTGTAATTACCCACCCGTATTTATAATTTATTAATTTAATGGAATTATTTTTATAATAAAAAATATAAAAAATATATAAATTCGTAAATTACACAAAAATTAACCAAAGTTACTTTTATTGATGATTTTATAAAGTATTATCAATTACAATGTAAATCTAAAAAACGAAAACACATGATGTTGAAAACTGTATGAGCACCAAGCTTTATTAGAAGCAGCAAGCTGAGATATGAAGGTACAATGCTTCATAGCTGCTGAGACAAACTCTTCATCAGAATTGTGTACTAGCCCATCTAATACAATCTTCATCAACAACTCAAACATGTGGACCAACTCTTTTGGCCCTCTGCTTTTATTGCCCCTCTGCTTCTATCTTGTTCAGTGCCTAGATAATTGTTAAATTCGAATAAATTCAAGAACCTGCAGAAAAACCAAATTAAAGTTTGAAAGATCTAACATTTATCACAATGTAGAACATCTTAATAATAGCATTAGCTTAATAGATTTCATAGATCAATCAATTGCAACAGCCACAAATTGGTATGCATATTGAAGAATTGCAATAAGATGCATGGGATGGTTCTCCTCTTAATTTAATTTTGACAAGACATGTAACAAAGTTCACTTAAATGATAGTCATCATTGCAGTTCAAGATTTAAAGATTATTCTCTCAATACTACACATCCATCATGGTTTCATCCTTCTTATCTCAACTATCCTTATTTGTTTTCAGAATTTCTTGTTGCTGCCAATTTTAATTTTCAGTTTTCATATGTTGCAGTAGCATTATTTTAGGCATATAGTGATTTGTTGCAATCAAATTTCCATTATGTAAATACTTGCTTAAGTAGTTTAGTTTGACGCATGAAAGCTTGTTTAGTTGTTAAATATAGTGATATAAGTAATGCTAGTTCTGTTTCAGTTTTGCATGGCTCCATAGTACTTTAGAGTTAGATAGATTTTAGGTTCATAGGTGAAAACTAGAATTCTACATAATTCTCTTCATTTCTCTTTATTGCTAGTCTTAGTTGTTTGAAACTTGTCAGAATTAGGTTAGGTAGTTTTTAATTGTTGTTTTAAGATTAGAGTAGACTATTGTCCTGTTTTTTCTATTTTTAGCTAAGTTTCTTAGGTTCATAGGGTCATATATTAGATTTCATGCTTTCTTAAGTAGATAGGAATATAGTTAGCTTAGTTTTATGATTTTAAAGTTGTGTGCAGAGTTACTTTTCAATTTTCGCTTTCTGTCTAATGTAGTCCATAGTTGTCCTTAGTCTAACATACATTTTAAGGTTTAAATATGTGGTTTTTGTTGTTTGTAGTAGATAGACCATTTTTTAGTGCTCTTTTATCATGTAAAACTTGTTGGCATAGTTAATTTTCTGTTTTCATAAGTTTTAGCTTGAGAATTCATATTAAGTTGCATGAAAACGTAATTCTGACAGTTTTGAACACCTTTGCTTGTCTGGGCCATAACGTCCTCCACAGTGATCCTATGAAGTTGATTCTTTTTGCATTGGATTCCTCATTCAATTACCTTTAATTTTAACGCAAGAACTTAATTTTTGACTTCTGTGGTGGTTGCAGTTTGGTTTCAAAGTTGGCAGACAGTTTGTGGAGTTGGTTCTTTAATGCATTATGAGGTCTGCATATATCAGATTGCAATTCTTCCACTGTTTTTGACTTTTAGCTTGGTTTTTGTCTTCCTTTTACCTTTTAGAAGATGTCTAAGTAATTGATTAGTATTTCTAATAGCTAGATTAGTACAGTTTTCTGTACTGTGTACAGTTTCATAAAGAATTCTTTTGCTAAAGTGCATAATATAGTTGAATACTCTGCACAAAAAAATTGAAAAACAATGCTTGATGAAAGGTAAATTGGAACTTACCGAAGTTGTTCAAAACAAGCTTTTCAAACAGTATCTGATCCATCATATCTTAAGCTGAAATCTGAGAATTTAGCCAAGATAAAACATACGGAGGGTAGCTTGCAAGGGTATAAACAGTGGCCAATAATGGCCCAACTGGAATAGCAGGAATGTTCAAAGCTTGAGCAGGTTCTACCTGCAAGAGAAGGCATGGTCTTACTTTTTTGGTATCTTACTGACATGGATCAAAACAAATAAAATTTGTCACCACACAATCAGTTTCCTTAAACACTTGCCAGGGGTAAAAGCAACTTGAGAGATGATTTTGAAGGGGTGTAGTCAAGTGATGATGCCAATAGCATAGGAAATATAACACCAATAGCATAGGAAATAATGAAAAAAACTAATGATGGATATAACCCTTATATATTACCTAAGCAGCAGCAGAAAGAAATTTAGAACTTACCATGACCTAGTCTCCATTCCAAATAGAAGGAATGTTGGTGCAAAACATGCAAGAAATATATTACCCTTATCTTAACTATGTAAACTTCAATTCTCATACTATCACTCTCATTTACCAATACATCTGGGTAACCACAATCTCTCAAAGAAGCATTTTATTTTGCACTAACAGTAAAAGTGTCTTTAACATTTTACTAAATTAGAATCATAATAATATCACATCAATATTAACCTCAACAACTTGTTCTAAACAACCAAATGAAAAAGTGATTGTAAAAGAAAGAAAGAGATAAAGAGAAAGTGAGAGGGAACCTAGTGATGGGACCATGAGGCTTGACTTTAACAACTCCTCTTACATTGGCCAAATTCTCAATATCACCCAACGCATGCCTTGCGAATCTTTCCATCCACCGCTTCGTTCTTCTTCTGTTGTTTTTCTCCCCCTATTACTGCCTCACCTAGGAAATCACAACCAAACGACTTGCGGACCACCACACACGATCCCCTCTCATCTCTTAGTTGATTTGAAATGGCTCTGCAATGAATAGATTCATATTATGTACAACTTTGATTTCCAATCATATTTTGTATTTTGCTGAATAGATTCATATTATGTACAACTTTGATTTCCAATCAAACAATAGAATGCTTAGAATGCTTACCTTTGCTCGCGGAATCCCTAGGTTTGATGACGAGATTGATCGATCCTAGGTGAAATGAAACCGATTTGGGAGACGAATCCTAAACTCACCAAAACGAAAATGAATGTGGCGCTTAGTTTTGGATTTGGGAATTTGGGGAAAACGTAAACTGAGTGTGAAACCTTTGGAGGGAAAGGATGAAAAGACGATGGCGCTTAGTTTCTCCAAGATAGTATATGATGAGTCGAACTTTGATTCGTACAACTAATGATTACTTTAATCTCAGTTCCGAAAAGACCATTTTAAGTCTCTTCATTTTCTTACTTAACTTCTTTGCTAAGTCATTGCTCCTACCTTTCCTTCTCGCTGCAACTCAGGTACGAGTTAATCTTATTGTCCACAAAATATCAGTTTTGTTTATTGTTACTTTTTTTTATATATAAAAAATAACCATGTCATTGAACTTTGTCTCTGAATCAAACACACCAACGTATGAATGTAACAAAATATATTTAGAAAGTGTTACTGATGATGACGTATAAAAACAAGAATGCCATCCCATTTTGAAAATTTGTCTTTACTCAAAGTGTTATCTTTCTCTCTATTTAAGGTATTCATCCATCAGAAACTAAACTACTGGGAAATTAATAGCTATGGGGGTACCTTCGTTCTATAGATGGTTGACTGAGAAATATCCTAGGGTGGTGCAAGATGTGGACCACGCCATGCAAGACCCAAATGGAGTGAAATATGATAACTTGTATCTTGACATGAATGCCATCATCCACCCATGTTTTCACCCTGATACTGATCATGACAATGTTCGTTACTCACTTCTGTTCATGTACTTCGTTTTATTTATTCTTGTGCTGTTTTTAGGTTTTTGATGATGTTTGTGTTGTCACCAGATTCCATTTCCAACAACATTCGAAGATGTTTTCAGAAATGTCTTTGAATACATTGATAGACTAGTTGACACTGTTAGGCCTCGCAAGCTCGTTTACATGGCTATTGGTGAGTGAGACACCAGATTTTAACCAATTGACTCATCATTAACCCCATTTGATACTTATTTATTTTCTTGCCTTAGCAACTGAACTTTGTCTTAGAAATTGTATCAGCACAAACATCCTTCTGTTTTTAAGTGTCAAGTTGAGACCTTCACATGATTGCATAGTGTTTCACTATCTTTGCTTGTCTTCTAATGAAAAGTTGAACTAAAGAGGTTCTTTCTGTGTTTCTCATGCATAGACGGGGTTGCCCCACGTGCCAAAATGAACCAGCAACGTTCAAGACGTTTCCGAGCTTCTAAGGACAAAGAAATTCATGTGGGTTATTATTCATCAATTATCATTATTATCAAGGTATAGTTAAGACCTTCAATTTATTTATCTCTTGTATATGTGTAGGAAGCTGAGGAAGAGAGGTTGAGGGAACAATTTGAAATGGAAGGGAAACAAGTTCTTCCTAAAGAAGAATCTGAAGTGGCAGATTCCAATATTATAACACCAGGCACTGAGTTCATGCATGAACTCTCAAAGGCACTTAAGAACTATATCTCTTCAAGGATACTTTGCAACTCATCATGGAAGGATGTTATGGTAGACATGCATAGTCCACATTCCAGAAAATGCAACTACCATTAAGAATGCTTCAATTACCCTTGCTTAATGTTTTAAATCAGTGTTATTGTCTTTATTTATATCAACCTAAATATTATTGTTTTTTACCTTGTTAATATGAACTTAGGTGATTCTCTCCGATGCTAATGTTCCTGGGGAAGGGGAACATAAGATTATGTCATACATACGCAAACAGCGTACTCTGGAGGAGTATGATCCAAATACCTGTCATTGTTTATATGGCTTGGTAAGTAAATCATAGTAAAAGTTGTCCTTACAAAGTGATTTTTTCTTCTGATGTTCAATATAAAGACAAGATTTTGCATTTGGAATGCAGGATGCTGATCTTATAATGCTTGCAATGGCTACTCACGAGCCCCATTTTTCAATATTAAGAGAGGTGATGTTGCAGGATATATATATAACTTGTGCAGCTTAATGTGAAAATATCAATAAATAGTGTATACACCTATAATGTCTGTGATTTCAGTTCTAAATTTTATATTGTCATTTAGTTACAAACTGCTATGCATGATAATTTTGGTTATAACAATCTTGAGAGTTATGTCAAGAATGATTTCTTATTGGTTGAGACTATTCATAACAAAGGGAAATTAAACTCTTAAAGATATACTATTTTGCTTTTCTGCACAAAATAATTGCTCACATTCTAGGCTTGCACAGGATGTCTCTGTTCAGCAGCAGCCAAAAGTTGCTGCCAAGCCTTTCAAGGTATAAATAATAGTTGATTTACATTCTTCAACAGCTTTGTTGTTTATATGATCATGAGCCTTATGAATTTAACTGTGCAGCTTTTGCACATTTGGTTGTTGAGGGAGTATCTTGAGTTTGACCTGAAGATAGAAAATCCTCCCAAAACTTGTAGCATTGAGCTTGAGCGGATAATTGATGATTTCATCTTCATGTGCTTTTTTGCTGGAAATGATTTTCTGCCCCACATGCCATCTTTGGATATTCATGAGGTTTGTTGGAAAATTTTTGTTAGATATGGTGAATATGAAGTATTAATGCATGATCAGCAATATCATTACTTGTTTTGCCCTATCTTTTCAGGGGGCTATTGATTTGCTAATGACTGTTTACAAGGAAGAATTCAGTAATCTTGGAGGATATCTTGTGGACATGAGCAGGGTAACACTGTTACTGTCTCATTCCTTCTTCTGTTTGTTCATATCTTTTTCTTTTTTCTGTTACCCTTATATTCCATTGATCTTTTTTACGAACAATCGTTGTGTACCTATGATATGAAAGCAGGTTGGGGAGAAAAATGCTGCTTTTATGAAGTTATCTAGAGTTGAAAAATTTATACTTAAGGTTGGTACATATGAAGAGAAAATCTTTAAGAAAAGATCTGAAATACGAGAACGTAAATTGAAAAGGCTTATTCGAGATAAGGAGGATGCTGTAAGTTGAAGTATATTTGAAAAATGTACACATTCCTTCTTATTTTACTGTAAATTTGGGCTCATGGGTTTCCCTGATTTTCCATGCAGTGGAGGGAAGAAAAGAATGAAAAATGTTTCTTTAATGTTGACGATGAACATACTTCTGATTGTACTCTTCTGATTAAGAAGGCACCAGATGCAAGGTTGTCTGTTTTGGTGAATAATGTTTCTGCTACAGATGCTGAAGTAAGTTGTTGTGTACTGTAAATCAGGAGTTTCTGTCTTCATTTTTACAGCAGCATTTTGATGTTGAATTGCTAATACTTTTTTTCTCCTAATAATCAGATTGAGCAAAACACAAAGGATTTAAAAGATGAATTGAAGAGAAGTATCAGAAAAAATAGTGACTTACTTTTGAGTGAAGATTTCCAAATTGACAAGGTATGTATGTACTATATGAATCAGATTATAATATACATCTACAGTCTAATTAAATTAAAGATTTACATGTATAGTAAGTTTGTTGATATTTATTATAAGAATGATATTTGCTTGGTAAATCATGTATCAAATTATCTTGCCACTAACATTGCCATGAAAATTAAGCTCCTGAACATGCTCTTTTGGTTACCTTACATTACAGATAAAATTGGGATCACCTGGTTACAAAGAAAGATATTATAAAGCGAAGTTTTCTGTGGAAACTGCTGCTGACATTGAGGGAAAAATGAAAGAAATAGTATGTGTTTCCACATGTTGTCTTTTTGGGTTTGGAAAACTTTTGTTGTTTTACCTTAAATAAGTTGCACTAGCAGGGTCCCTTTTGCTATTCAACTTTCAATGGTGGTGGTGATAAATTGCAATTTATTTGTAGGTCCAGAAGTACACTGAAGGATTGGTATGGATTCTTCAATACTATTTTTCAGCAGTTGCTTCTTGGACATGGTAAGACAATATGATTTAATATATACATAACTTGAATTTTAATGTGTAATGCATTATACAAATATGGAAAAGTCCAAATATTTTGACATGAACGTTGCAATGTACAGGTTTTATCCGTTCCACTATGGTCCATTTGCTTCAGACTTAAAGGGCATGGGTCAAGTGAGAGTAAAATTTGAAAAGGGTGTCCCATTCTTACCACTTGATCAACTTTTAAGTGTTCTCCCTCCAGGAAGGTAACTTTCTTTTGTTTTCCTATTTGATACCATAGATTTTAAGCCTAATATATATATATATATATATATATATATATATATATATATATATATATATATATATATCTATTTCCATTACCATGATAATATCTAATTTTACTCTTGTATAGTGCTAATGCTCTTCCAAAAGCCTATGCACAACTGATGCTAGATGAGAAATCTAGAATCCTTGACTTTTATCCTCAGGGTAAGCCAGTTTATATTCTTTGAAGCTTTTTATTCAATTTCTGATTCTACTTGTTTTCTGTTTCTTATCATTGCTGTTTTGTTTTTGTAAGATTTTGAAGTTGACACTGTAGGAAAGCGCTTCCTATGGCAGGTTATTTTACTCATGTTCCTTGTATTAATTAGTATTGTTCTTTTTGTCAAATTTTGAAGGGTAATAAGTACTGATGGAAACAAATGTTTGTGTCTTTTGTTAGGGAATTTGCAAACTTCCATGGATAGATGATACCCGGCTTGTGGCTGAAACCAAAGAACTCAAAAATGAATTATCTGTGTGAACTACTAACCTGATCTCTCTACCATAGCACACCACACAAATTTAACACTTCAATTGCTAATATTTCATGCATCTCCTCAAAATCTCTCTTATTGTGTTTTATAGGACAAGGACGCCATAAGAAATTCACCCAATGCAGATAACTTGTTTGTTAGAAGCTCCAGCAAATTAGCAGAAAAATTTGGCTCTCTATCTCTTGACCCAAATGTGCCTTGCAAGTTAGACACAAGAATAAGGTTTGTTAACACACTCTAATACAAAATCACAACTGAGACTGACTAAATAAACCTGCTAAATTTTTTGTTTTTTAGTAAATTTTTTCATGGCTTCTTCGTGTTTCTTCTTTGATTCAGCTACATTTCAACCTTGCATGTACTTTTCTGTGTTGGAAATAACCCATAGTTCAATGCTTCCTTTGTTTTGTGTGTTTTTGGTACTTTTAGCAGTGATGGCATTGGGGGTAGCATAGGTCTTTGCCATGAGTTTGTTAAGGAGCCTTGCTTGTCCGTTTGTGACAACAAAGAAGATTGTGTCTTGTATGCTATTCAAAATCTGAACACAGTTTTCATTTTCTTAATTGGCACTCAACGTTTGAGTAAACTTTCACTAACTGTGACATCGTTTATGTTTCAGATGTGTCTATTACGAGGTTCCTGCTGGTACTAATCATATTCCTCGTTTACTATCGGGTGTGAGCCTTCCAGAGAAGGTAAAACTTAAAAAACTTTCTTTTCTGATAAAGAAAAAAGTATGTATATTGTATAACATTTCAAATTTTTATAGACAATCTCTGAAGGTGATATTTTTGAAACCGAACTCTGGCATGAACGTCAATATAGTCGTTTTCTGAGGTACTTTCTTTTCTACATTAGAGCTTGTGTGTGGAAGCATGTTTTAGTTATATATATATATATATATATATATATATATATATATATATATATATATATATAAATGCTTACAAGCATGTTTTGGTTTCATATCTTCACATCTCAAACAAAATCACTTTTCTTTTAACTGGCCAACTTGGTAACTCAGTCTGCAAAACCAAGACAAACGGCGGAGTGAAAACACGAGCAATACTCCTCCAAGGTTTTTCTCAGATCCAAGTAGACAACATGAAAGAGGCTTTTCATCAAATGGAAGTAGCCAACATGCAAGAAGCTTTTCATCAAATGCACCTTCCTTTATTCACAAAGGTGCTGGTGTTGGATGGGGTGGTAGAGGGAGAAAAGTTAATACAGTGGAAAATGAAAGAATTCCTAGTCATGAACAACATAATGATGCAGGCTCTTATCATGTAACAACAGCTACTACTACTGAGAGGCATTTTGGTCGGGGACAAGGTAGGGGTGCATCTAGTAGCAGTTCATTGCGGCCTCAGTGGGGTGGTGCAAAATCTCAGCATGTGAAAGATCATAATCGTTGGTAAAATGTGGCTGCAATATGAAATAGAAGAAAAGAAACTAGGAGTTTTGACTTTTACTTTGACCTTGTGACATTGTTGATTACTTTTTTGGTTTTGGTATAGTTGCATATGACTATTTAAGGGTACACAACCTTTTACAGGGTGTACTGATTTTGTATGTCATGTTCCTCACTCTTTTCATAAGGTCAACTTTTTCTCTTTTTATGGTTACTTCATTTTTTGTGATTTTTGTACAAACATGCTTGCTTCATTTGTCTTGCACTGTTCTAGCACATGACAATTTCTCAGTATTATCTGGTTTTGTTATTTTTTTCTGTATTTTTTGTATTCTTAGAAAAGAGTTGGGTGTGCAACTTTTTCTTAAAAAAAAAAATAGTTGGACCAGAACTTGTAAAAGTTGCAACTTAGAAAAGTTTCAAACTAATTTTTAATTTTATTAAGAGTCACCAAACAAAAACAGAAGTGTAAAAGAAAAAACTCGTTTCGTTTTTATAGCAATTAACAACAGGTTTATGCAAAATAAACTCATTTTTATATTATCTATAACAACTAAACGAGGTTAGTTTTCTTAGTTTATGTCTTTTCTTATTCCATGCTTTTACCTTTGTTTTTCTTCTTGTCTCTTATTTTAACAAAATTATACTTCGACTTCCTGAATTCTTATCTTTTATTTTTTTTTGAAGTGGTTTAATGTAGATTATTAATTTTTTTGAAAAAAAATAGTACTACATTAATGAAAGTAAAAAATAAAAGTAAAAAAATAAGAATCATAATTTTATTGTCTCTTTTTATATTTATTATGTGAAACAGATAAAGCATTAAAGAGTGGGTTATTATCATAATTTATCTGGTATTTGAAATAAGTGTTAGATATATTTTTTAATCATTCTTTGCTTTGATTGAAAAGTCAACACAACAAATTTAATTTCAGTTTGTTACATAATCACCACTTTAATTATTTGCTATCTAACACGAGCTCCAATCTAGTTATTTTTTTATTAGAACTAAGTGGGAGATAATATTGAATATCTCTTTAAACATTAATTGTTTTAATCTAATAGCTGGGAAAGTTTCAGAGAACTCTTATTACAAAAGTGATAGTGTGATTAATTGATTAGAAGTGGTATAAGGTAATGACAAATTTCTTGCTCTTTTAAAATTAAAGATAATTAAGATAAAATTAGATTTTGGTTTAAACTGACTCATAGTGTGAATATTAAAATTGAATTTTGGAAGAAAAATAGTTATACACCGATCATATAAATTAATTTTACATTATTATTCAATTATAAATGATCATATGCAATAATGGTATTAACTTTTACTTTAATAATTCTAAAAGTGTACGAATAGTAAGTGTTTATTGGTATACCATATAAAAAATTTTACACTATTAATCTTAATATATAATGGTTGAACTTAAATTTTATTTCATTAATTGTCCAAATTTTAACGTTAGTGATATATAGGAATACTCTCTAATAGAAATAATACTTAATAAAAACTATCATATATTATACAAAATATTATTTATGTAAGACTCGCTATATTTTTCCAACATATTTAAATGAGTATATTGTCTCTTCCTTATTGATATATTATAGTTATAAATTATTTTTTCCTAAGAAAAAGTTATATATTAATTTTATTTTTGATTTAAGAAAATAGTGCACGTATTTATATATTTAATTGTAGATTTTATTGTATTTTTATTTTTATTTTTTGCATTTTGTTAAATTAAAATCAATTACTTCAGAAGTTCAATATTCTTAATACATTTCATTCGAATTATTGAATTTTATTATCAATTGGCCCAATCCAATTCGGTCTTTTTAACTCTAATCATAGTTTTTGGTATACAATGATTTTGTTAAGTTTTATAGTGATGATTTAAAAATATCATTGATATAATGATGATGAATATGCTTTTTAGTTAATTATTAAGGTAAAATTCTTGCATATTCTATACATGAAAATTAAACTCTTTTGTTTCCTCTTAAAAATAATGCTTACACTGCAGATCGATGATTGTAATCCTCTTTTGTTTCACTAAAAAAATAAAATTAAAATAGGAATGAGTAGACAAAACACAATATTAATAATAACAATAATAATTGGTCTGTTTTTCTCTGAAAAGAAATAGTAATAATTATAAATAATATATAATATATTTATTTGGGAATTTATTGTAGTAAGTGCTTCCCTCCACATCTATATCCGAACCAAATTCCCTCCCTTCTCTTCATCTTCTTCTTCTTCTCTCTCTTTTTTCTCTTTCCCTCGTTTTCTCCTTCATTTCTCTCTCCCGCTTTATTATTTTCCGACTCAACAATCGTTCAGATCTTTGTTTCCTCTCCCATTCCTTCCGATTCCCCCAATTATCACTCTCAAACCGCACCGATCCCCCCTTCCGTGAGGCGGATGTCGGCACCGCGCGCTCCTTCCGCTGCCGCCACCGCCACTGCCTCCTCCAACCCACCCGATCAGATCATGCACTCCATGAAACGCCAACTCCCCTTCTCTTCCATGAAACCGCCCTTCGCCGCCGCCGGAGACTACCACCGCTTCGCCCCTGACCACCGCCGCCTCGACGCTGAAGCCGTCGTCGTCAAGACTCCTGTCAGTGCTTCCCTAATTTTGTTTTTTATATTTTAGGCTTTTTTATTATTTTCGTGGCTGTTGAGTTGTTAGAGTGGGTGTTGTGGTTCAGTGCTCGTGGTGGCTCGGGGAATTTGTGGAGAACCAGAGATCTGCTCAATTAAAGGGTTTAATTAGTTACTGAGTTGCTAATTTGTTGGCGTTAGTCGTTGAATTAGTTTATAGGTGACACTGCAGCTAGATTGTAACTTGGTTGGGGTTTGTTAAGTGGTAGTTGTGATTGAATTTTGATTTCCCAAGTTAGGGTGTTTGAGAGTTGGAAATATAATGTGTGTGTGGCTTGTTTTTATACAGGGTATGGAATTAATTGGTTGATATCTTTGTATAGAAGGTTATAAACTGTTCCTTCTGTTTAGTCTCTTTGGTGATATTAAGTTCTTCAGTTTGTGACTAGAGCAATGAAGAACTTGAATGGATGTGGTTGTTGATTATCCAGAAGTTGAGTTCACAGTGTGATTGTAAATTGGTCAATTTCCGGAGGAAGTGGAAGGGGAATTTATTGGTTGTATTATCTGCTTTGAAGTACTTCTGGAAAGTCCCATTGACTTCATGTGAAATTATGTGTACTTTTTTAGCTCTGGCCTGCTTATGTTTTATTTGAATCATTTTACTCAACCAAATGTTGAAGTTGGAGTCTACCAAATTTATAGGTTATTGGGCATTTGATTTGACCACAGATCAGTCACTTTATCCATTTCCTTGACTACGAATTCTGAGTTTTTGTGACATTCTTTTGGGGGTGCCTTTCTTACTTTCATATGAAAGCAATTATACATATTTGTGCTTGTGTCATGCCTAGTCCTTTTGTCCTTGGGGCTCTGGGAAAAAAGGGTTTCAAATTAAAGGTTTCTCATTAAATGATTACAAACTAGCAATAGATTAGTTAGTGATCATGTGAAAGAATGAATTATGCATACTCTTGTGATGGACATCTCTATAATAGTATTGAATTATTCTTTCATTTGCTTTATGAACATTCTAATTAAATATTACTTTGCAATTAAATTCTTGCAATGCTTTGGACCCAAATATAGATTGTCCATTATGGTTTATAGTATGTGAATTATTTGTGAAAATGTAATTCTTACTATGCTAATTCTCCTGTCTATTGTCATTTCTATTGATTGCAATGAGTATATTTTCACATTTCAGCAATTGAAGCGGAAGAGTGAAGCAGCTGATTTTGAAGCTGATTCTGGTGATAGGATGACTCCTGGATCCACTGAACCAGCTAATAGTCCTTTTCGTACACCTGTATCAGGAAAGACAGGGAAGGGTGGCAAATCCTCTAGGATGACAAAATGCAACAGACTTGGAACTCAAACTCCAGGCTCAAATATTGGTGAATATCATCTTCCAAACATTGTATAATAGGTTTATATGTTTTTATTTTTAATAGATATCACAAGAAAATGCATGTAATTCGTATTTTGGTTCTTTGTCAACTAACATACACCACAATTACTTACCTGTGTTTTGGCATGCAAAAAATTAAATACTTTTTTTTTTTTTCTGTAAACTGGCAGGTTCTCCTTCTGGCAATAATCTAACTCCTGCTGGTCCATGTCGTTATGACAGCTCTTTAGGTATTATAGCTTTTTGTATTTCATTGTTGATCATCAAGGTTTATTGTTTATTCAATTTTTTATGGTTATATTATTACCCTTTGGTTTCTTGTAGTTTCATCCTTTCTCATTTAGTGGCCTCAACTTTCATTGTGTATTAAACCCTCTCAACCAAAAACTTGTAGTTTATACACTAACAAATTTTACAATCAACATTTACATTGGTTGTTTATTTTATCATTATTTCATTCTGGTTTAATATTTTCAAAACGTACCCTACCCTCCAAAGTTATTGTTTAGTTTATGCATTACCCTCTGGAAATAAAAGCCACTTTGGTGGGTCCAAAAGGATGGGTAAGGAACAACTCAAAACCAAACTGAATTGCAAACTTAACTGAACCACACCTAGAAGAATCAAATTGTATTTAGCTTTCTAATAGCCTAACCCATTTCTATCTAAAAAGCTGTTGAGATAATTACTTTCAAATCCGATTCAGTTAACCAGATTCAACTAATTTAAAATATAGAAAATGTTATTTCTGACACCCGCACTCACCTAGAAGCTGACTGACTCCTTGTTGTTGTCCATGCTTTCAATCTCTGTCACTTAACCAAAATCTCCTAAACCTACACATTCCTCTACCACTACCATGTACCAACAGAGGCACAACCTGCTCTGTTACGCTCCTTGTCATTGCTATCCTCCGTATCGAAGCGCATGCAGATCCATCAACATGATTGTTTTGCAGCATAAAGGATCACACCCTTGGGTTTAATTACAGTTTTGGAGAGCTGGTTTTTAAACGTGGTGTGGTTTGTATACTGATTCTTTAATTAGTTTTGATTACAGTTTGGTTTAGTTTTTTAAATCAAACCAACCAACCATGCCTTAGATGGATAGGATGAGTTAATGTTGAATTGACATTGAAGTTAACTGAAGCTAATGTTTTCAAGTTAAACTAAAGTCGAGGAGATTTCATTTACAAAAAAAAAAAAGTCTGGTGGGTTCATTTGAAAATGGTGAAACTACTGGTAGATTAACTGTAATTTTCCCTTCATTCAATATGTTTTACTGACGAAAGAAAATTGCTATACATTTTTTTTAATTACTGCATATATCATTTTCATAAAAAATAGGTCTGTTGACCAAGAAGTTCATCAATTTGATCAAACAAGCCGAGGATGGTATCCTTGATCTGAATAAAGCTGCAGACACGTTAGAGGTTAATATATTTTCATATGCTCTTGTGATTCCATATTGTAATGTTTGATAATTTGATGTTTCTTTTTTTTTTTGGTATCTACAGGTGCAAAAGAGAAGGATATATGATATAACAAACGTTCTTGAAGGGATTGGCCTTATAGAAAAGAAACTGAAGAACCGAATTCAGTGGAAGTAGGAATATCTATTCTCAATCCTTCTCATAATTGTTGAGTTATTGAAGTTTTAAACTATTTTACTGACCCCTTTGATGAATATTGATCAGGGGACTGGATGTTTCAAGACCGGGAGAGGCTGATGATAGTTTTGCCAGTTTACAGGTTAGAAATGATTCAATTTTCTGCTTGGGATTCACATGGAGATGTATCATTGGATTGGAACATATAAAGCCCGATTATGTATTCAATTTATGGTTTCCTGTCGAGAAACTTTCATTTTTTCTTGCTGGATCTAGCTGTTGTCAAATCATTTTATGTGCTAGCCTGTGAAACATTTTATTTTGATTGAAACAAATTACAGACCTTCTCTGACTTGAATTTCAGTAAGTTGCTTTGCAATGGGTATTGGGATTGAATTTTTGTATAATTTATTTTATATTATACTTCACAGATAATATTAATTCCTGAAATTTTGTTGGCATTTGATTTCTTTCTGTTTCTCATCTGCAGGCAGAAGTTGAAAATTTAACAATGGACGAGCGCCGGTTAGATGAACAAATAAGGTTTGGGAACCATCCTTGGCATATTTATCTTCATTGGCTTATTCAACTATAATGTTTTTGGACCATGCCTTGACCACTTAGTTTTCTATTTAATTGCAGGGAGATGCAAGAAAGACTGCGGGAGCTCAGTGAAGATGAAAACAATGAGAGGTAATATTCATTTTTCCTTTACTCATCTTTGTGTTGTTTGGCTGCCATTTTGTGTGCATAACTATATTTGATGTGTTTCTTTAATCTTTTCCACATTCATAGGTTGCTTTTTGTTACTGAGGAAGATATAAAAAATTTGCCCTGCTTCCAGGTAAATTTCTTCGTCTACATTCTTTGCGTCACAATATAAACTTTTTTTTTGGATGTTTATTGAACTCGTAGTCTTTACTGCCAGAACGAGACCTTGATAGCAATTAAAGCTCCTCATGGCACCACTTTGGAGGTCCCTGATCCTGACGAGGTAATTTGAGAGGGCATGAAGAATTAAGTAGAAGTTAAATATCAAATATCACTTGCATTTTTCTCATCTTAAACCCCCTTTTTTCTATTAGGCTGTTGATTATCCGCAGCGGAGATATAGGATAGTCCTCAGAAGCACAATGGGCCCCATAGATGTTTACCTTGTTAGGTATTTTTTTTTATGATTCTAAAATCAGTTACCTCAAGGGTTTATTGCAATGGAATGGGTAGATGACAGTGCCGGATGAGGCAATAATGCTTCTCATGCAACATGTAATACAGTTAGATTCCTGACCTCCCCTTCGTTTTGTCATTTTAGTCAATTTGAAGAGAAGTTTGAAGATATTAATGGTGTTGATGTTGCACCCAAACTTCCATCCAGTCCAGATGTTAACAAACATCAGTCAACAGTGGTTCCAGAGGATAGAGGGAAAGGCATAGATGTTCAAGGACCAGATGTTGGGCCAAGTTCTGAGTTTACTACCTCACAGGATTTCGTGAGTGGGATCATGAAGATTGTTCCTTCAGATGTTGCTGTGAGTATCACCTCATTCTGTGAGGCATTTGTTTTTCGTATCGCGCTTCAGATGTTTCTTTGTTGTAACTTGTAATCAAGAAGTCAGTATTGTTTCTGATAAAAGAAATAAAAGCGCAAGTGTAGGAGCTTATTTGAAACTTTTTTTCCCTTTGCAGAGTGAAGCTGATTACTGGCTTTTATCAGATGCTGATGTTAGCATAACTGACATGTGGAGAACAGAACGTATCCTCCCTAAACTTCTTATCCTCCATTTCATTCTTTAGATATCATGCACCCACACACACCAGGGGAGGGGTTTGGGATTTTCACAAAAAAGAAAAAAGGAATTCAGGCTTGGTGATATTCTAAATCTTCATTGTTACATTTACAGCTGGAGTTGAATGGAATGAATTGGATCCGCTTCAGGAAGATTACTGTATGACTCGCGAGAATACTTCGACCCCCAGTCATCCGTCAAATGTAGGTGAAGTGTCTTCTACATCTAAACCCTCTGGAGGTTGAAGCTTCCGATGCATTGTGAATATAAAAGTGAACGTGATGTTCCTTTTCCCGCTGAGAACCTATGACATCCATCCATATTCCTTTTGTATCCTCTCTACATTATTCTGGCGGTTGGATTGAAGGTTCCATGAAGATGCTTTCTCATGTTTCTCCAAGAAGCTAGTCCGAGGAACTGAGTGGCCAATCAATTGGCTCATTGTATAGTAAAATATTACATAACCCAAGGGACCTTAGTTCAAGAAAAAAATATCTTGATGCTTTGCTGAAACCATCCTTGTATATTATTTTTACTCTTGGCTTCGTAGTACTTAGCTCCATGTCTTATGTTTTGCAAGCAATAAAAAACTTCGGAATGCAAAATTGGAAGAGTGATGTTCCTAGGCGTATCATCTTTAACGGTTTTAGTGAGTTGGCAATTACCTTATCGCTATTCTGTCCCTCGATAATCCAATGATTCACTGACTATAACCAATAACTTATTAGTGGGTTATATTATAGCGATTCTACTAATCTGGTGGATGCAATCATGCAAGCGAATTATGATAACGTTATTGGCATACACAATGTATATTATTAAACATCATTTTCATTATTTTTTAGACATAATAAGAATGTACATGCCCATAAGTGTGGAAACTAATGTTCATCTGGTGATAAAATTCGAGATACTATGAAGAGAAGCGTGTTCATTGTTTAACATTTGAAGGTATCACTACAAGCTACTTATCTTTCTCAACTTTCTTTCCAATCCAACCAGCCACAATCGGGGTAAGAGCCACTGTGGGTGGAAACCTAATTGGAGATGCAGCTTTATGTGCGGCATATGCCAAAGCAAAGGTACCAACCTTTTCGCCAGTCTCATCAGCTGAGATTCCAATCTGAAGATAAACACGCAATTCATTAATCCAAAGCAATTATTTTGTTTTCAATTAAATTGCAATCTACATTAGGTTTTGTTTTAGTGTTGCACCTTCTGCAACAAAGATTGGACATCAATTCCAGCACTAATTAGTGCATAACAAAGTGCGAAAGAGATCAATGACAGTGTAATCGAGGTAGCCAGGTATGCTCCTCCATATTTTGCTAGCAATTCCTTGGCTTGATCAGCCTTTGATTTCTGTTCCTCAGAATTATCCTTTCCTTCCTCTTTCGAGCTGAAAATCTGCAAGACACCATTTTTATTTAATATTGAATATTGATTCATTACTTAACATTCCATGAAGGAAAAAATTCACCCAAAACCCCCCATCATGTGCTCCCCAAACTTGGTAAAATAAAACGAGGCCAAAGGAAGGGAATGGAAAGAAAATCTACAATTTAGGGATAAAAACAGAGGCTTCACAGGCTAACTAAAAAAATAAAATAAATTGATCAAGTGGCACATCTTTTTGTATTTAAAGGCAAATTTTGACAAGCAAAACTGGTCCTTTTTGCCTCACTGTTTTGAAACTATTTTTTTTTTCAAGGTTTCTGTTTTCTTTGTCGGAAAACCTCAGCAATAAAATCATATATCATGGCATATCCTTCGATCATACTTTTGACTTTTCTCCAAGTTCAATCCAAATTGAACTTCTATTTTGCAACATACTTAATTAAGTGGGAACCAATACACACTTAGCATTGAAGCCAAGAAAACGAGGCAGCTTATCAGCAATTACACACAAACACGAAACCACCCAAAACCAAGAAACCTACGATTCACGAAACCGGAATCTTCTAGCAACCTTAAACTCGTAGATAAGCCAAAATAGACGAGAAAAATTGAAAAGGGCACCTTCCAAAGTCCAGCTTCAAGGCCATACTTCTTTGTAACTTCCTCAGGTGAAGATGCCTGTGAAGGGTTTTCAATTTCCTCCGTTTTCTCTCTAAGAGCTTGCACTCTGAAGCCCTTCACACGATACTTGAGTCTGTGAAATGAAGCAGAACCAGAAATTCTGTGAGTTCCTCTGCTGAGTATAGAAGCACAAGAGGGCGATGGGAGAAGCAGCGATGTGGTCATCATTGGCCCTCACAAATCTTGTACCTAATGCTCGAACAATTTGCTATGAGATGATCAAAATCGAAAGCAGAAAAAAGAAAATGAGAAACAGAAAGTGTTATGTTATGTGAGTTCACTTGAGCCAACAAAGAGAAAAAGATAGTAAAATGATAACGATGACACAAAATATCAGTTCATAAATTAGTTGTTGAACTCAGTGGCATAGTTCTCTGTTCGTTGGAATGGGCTTCCAAAATAAGCCCAAGAGAAAGACACGTAGCAAGCAATACAAGCACAATTATTTCACCTTTTCTCAATTTCTGCATCTTCTTTTTTCATTCTTTAAGTTTTCTTTTAATGTTTATAAATGGGATTTATTAACGTGTATTTTTGGTTCTTTGGACAAATGGACTTTGTTGTAATTACCAGATAAATGATTATTTGATATTACGCAATTGGATATTCTTGCACATTTACGATATTATTATAGTTTTTTTTCTTTCATAAATTTCAAAAACATGTGTTAGAGGACACAATTTTGAATATATTTGTAGATCTGAAAATATATTTTAAATTAATTTAAAATGTATTTTTAATTATGTAATACATAAATACATTCTTAAAATATATTTTTACATATACAATTTAAAATATATTTTATTGTATAATTTAGGTTTTACTTTAGAATTCTAGAATAATTTTTTTATTCCAAAAATGTATGCAAATGCAGGAAGAGGATAGGGGTGTTAAAAGAAAATTCCAGAAATGACGCTTTGTCTCACAACCAATCATAGTACAGAAAAACTTTAATTTAGGAAAAATCCCCTGTTGGACTAACTTTTAAAAATTAAATTAGCGTAATCCTATTATATAACTATTTTAAGAATAATATTTAGATCAATTTTATTGATTAGTAAAGTAAAAGAAATTATAAACATAAAAATTAATTCAGTTTATATTATTTCTGAAATAAAGAGAACTTTTTATTTGAATGATTAATATTCTCAGACAATACTTTTTTTTTTTCAAATTTCAACTGTGAAATTTTATTTATATTTTAAAAATTTCAAAACAAGTGAAAATAAATTATTATCATTTTTTTCATTAAAATGTATACAAATTAAAAAAAAAACTTATTTAATACATAAACATTATTAACAAACACCTTAATTTTTTCATGTGTTTATCATTAACACTGTTCAGTCAAATAATTATAGTTTCAACGGATTCATTTTAGTTATTATTAAGAAATGGACTTTAAATATCATTTAATCTTATAAAAACTAAGAATATAAATTTATATCTATTTATATATTATAGATTTGTTTTATTGACGATTTTATCATCTCTTCACATGTAAACGTTTATGTATCTACTCATAAACTCAGATTTTATTTTGGTGCAAAATGGGAGATTTTAAAGAATAATACATGTAAGGATTTAGGTTTTATTAAAATGACAACAGATATTGGATTTATGTATTATATCGATAACAATACATAGAAATTAAAAAAAAAAAATAGAAAAAGTGATGCAAGAGCACATGGGTGAGGTGAGCAGAGTACATCTTCAAGTACAATTTGACCATCACATCTTAAATTCTCCAAAGAGTTAGCTTAAGCCATGTGAAATTATTATAGTAATGTAAATTTACAATTTAATATATTTTATTTTCAAAATATACTTTATTTTAAGATCCATGATTAATAGAAAAAATAACAGTTTACTCTTGTTTAGTTTTTGGGTTTGGTTGTGTAGCTTTTTTATAGTCATGTTTATTTAGTTTTCATCAAGCCTGATTAAAAAAAAATTAGGCTTTTTTTTTCATCGTGTTGGATCAATGTGGTCATCATTTAGTTGTAGTATTCAATTAAGTTTTAATTTCGTTAATTTAATCTTTTTTCGCTAACAATGTTTAAAAAAATTAATATATGTGAAAGTTGTATTTCACATGTGAAGTTCATGTTATATAGAATTGTCCAATATCATGTTAGCATTGTTCTATGTGTTAAGTCAATATCATGATATGTGTCAATGTCTGTATCATGTATATCAATTTGAGGTTGTATTTTTTTTTTTCAAATCAATCCCTATATTTTATTTTTATTCAATTCATTATCAATTTTGGTTAAAATTGAACAATTTTGTCTCTCTCAAATTGACATCAAATTTAATTTTTATGTAAATATTATACTAATATTTTTATTAAAATTCACATTTTTATCAATTATTTCTGAAATTCAATTATTAGATCTAATTATAAATTGAATATAATTCTTAAATTCAATTATTAAATAGAATATAATAATTAATAAAACATAAAATTAATATTTGTAAAACATAAATTTGATATTTTTTAATATTTTTAGATTTCAAGTAAAACATAAATTTAATATTCCTAATTTTTTTAAATGTCAAGTAAAACATAAATTTAATATTTCTATATTTGTTAATATTTTTAAAATATTAAATTTGTGATTTACTAATAATTATATTCTATTTAATAATTTAATAGAAGGATTATACTCGATTTATAAATAAATCTTATAATTAATAATTGAATTTAAAATATATTCAATAAAAATGTCAATTTTAATAAAAATATCTGCATAACATTCATATAAAAATTAAATTTAGTCTCAATTTAGAAGTGACAAAATTGTTCAATATTAACAAAAATTAGGACAAGAAAAATAACGAATATATGAATTGAGTTTAACAAAAAACAATGACATAATCATGAACGATATGTAACACTGACATTGACACGTGATACAATACTAACTTGACATGTGGACAATTTTATTTTAAATTGAAAAAAATATATAAAAAAAAAAACTACGAACGAACAAGTGACTTGCACTGTTCACACGCGTCAACTATTTAAACGCTGTTAGTAAAAATACTAAATTAATCAAAATTAACAAAAATTGAAACCTAATTAAACACAAATATTAAATGAGAACCACGTTAAAAAATATGACAATAGTTAAAAAAAATATTTAAACCTTCAAATTATGATTGTAAGGAAATAGCCATAATTGACATTCTTTTTGCACTATGAAAACATTGAAACTTAAGAAAAAAATTGAATAGAAAAAGAAGTTAGAAGAAGACCAAATAGAAAAGAAAAAAAGTTGAAAGGACTATAATAATACTTTTTGGCATAGTTTTATGGTTAGATATACGAATGCACTGCCTTAACATTTTGAAATTAGAAACATCGATTGGTTTGACTTTCAATAATCATAATTTTTTTATCTTGTTATAACAAAAGGATCATGCTATTTTGACATTCAATTTTTTTTTTTACATTCATTTTATACTTACTATTTTACTATTTTTTTTTACAAATACAATTTTTTTTAATGACTACTTACTTTTAAAAGTGGGTTATCAAATGACACTCATGATGTCAAAGAAGCATTTCTCTATAACCAAATAAAAGTTCTTTCTCTCTCTCTCTATATATATAGAGAGAATGATAAAGAAGATAAAATAATAATCAATTAGGAATGTTAATAAAAATAGATTGTCAAAATTAATAAATATTTTTATGAAGTTAATAAAAAATATCAATGTTTTTATGATTTTAAAGATTAAAAATAAGTTTTATGTTGGTTTGTGGTAATATTCATCTATCGTGAAATTTACAAGTCATGGTCATGGATGATTTTGCAAGGTTTCTACAAGAAAGGAAATATCAAAGTTAGAATGGGAAAATTGCACCAATATTTATTTCCTTTGGAATATGTAGAAATCTAGTCAGAACCTACGTTACTAATGCTAATGTCATCAGTATTATTCTATGATTATGTCTTCCAGGATAATAACAAGCCCAAGACAAGTGGTTCCAAACAATTATATTAGGGTAAAATAATAACTTAAACTACAAAGCATATTTTTCTTCACTTTATCAAGACTCTCTAAAGTGGTGGATTGTTCTTGAAAGAAACATCACAAATTATAAATACTGATATAGAGATATTGTAAACAAAATTAGTTCAATATCTTTTTCATATCATTTTTTTATCAGAATGAGATAATTAATTAAAATTTAGGGGTGAAAAAAATGGATTGGGTCGGGTTGACCCGTCACTGAAAAATTGGCTAGAAATTACAATCCATCGGTGGGTCGCGTGCTGACTTATCACTTTTTTATTTTTTTTTTTAATTTTAATTTTTTATTTATAAACTTTGTTTATATTTAGAGCATATTAACTATAAATATTTTTTAAGTTTTTAATCGATCGATTAATATCCTTAGTTGGAAACATTAAAATAATTAGTATATTTACATGTTAAATTATTCTATTATAACTAATAATTTGAACTTAATTTGTAAGTGTTAACGGTCTAAATTATAATAATATTGCATATTTACATTTATAAAAAAAATATAATATAGAAAAAAATTCTTTTAATTATTTTTAATTTTTAAAAATAAATAAAAATGGGTCAACAAGTTTGGGACAGACTGACTTGTCTTTGACCAGCCAATTTGATGGGTTAGACAGATCAAACCAAAACAGACTAACGGGTTGAAAATTGCAACCCAACCAGTCTTTTTTTTTGGCGGACTGACAGGCCGACGGACCGGCTTAGCGGGCTAGACCCGCTTTGACCAGACCCACTTTGACACCCTTATCAAAATCCCTTATGTGTTATGAAATTTGAATTGCAAATTGTGTTTGCTATACTATACTAAATGAAAAGCTTAACATTAAAGATAAAGTTGGTGACATAATTGAGATAGAGCTTTGCTTTCTAAAGCTCCTTGAACTAATGCTACATCATGTTTAAAAATTGATCTTCCAACAAGCACAATACGCTCCTTGCATGACCAAATTAATTAATTTATTGACCCACCAATTCAATTTTGAGATTTAGTGTGGTAAATCTTCCATATGCATGGACATCAAATATAGGTGTTATGGAATGATTTTAGCCCTAATGGCATAATCAATGAACAAGATGTTCATGCATCTAATAAAGAAAATAAGAAGTTAGTGAGACTTTAATGTCAAAACTCAAAGCTAGTTATGGATAAGACGGCAAGACTTATTATTTTGCCGTTAAAAAAGAGAGCAAAGGATGGAAGAAGGGCCACATGTAAACTTATCGATGACTAATGGTTTATATATTATAGATGTTGACCAACAAATAATCATCTTCTAAATTTTATACCAAACTTGATTTTTTTAAGCAATAGAAAAATAAGATTTCTGAATTTGCCTTTGAAAGTGTAAGAGAATTTTATGTTGATTTTTACATGTCAATAAATTTAAAATGAAGTTCTAAAAGTTTTTTTTTTTCTCTTTTAAGATAGACTCTACAAGTCATCATTAAAAATATAACTTAATTATTAAATAAAATTTAAAATTTACATAAAAATATTACTTTATATTTTAATAATAATACAAAAATAATATGTTGATACAACTATTTTGAAACACTTTTTAGTTTATTGAAATATATAAACTCTTTTGAAGCCATCATGTACAATGATCTTTGAAAAAAAATTCTTCGGTAAAACTTTACTTACGAGTCTTATCAATGAATTTTAAAATTTTTATTGCTGACAAATATTTTTTTTAAATGAATTTTATTAATAGATTAACATTTTTATTATCGATTAATATTTTTTTCAGTAATAATTTTTTTAATAAGTTCTATCGATAAAATGGACATCAAGTTTTCGTTTTAGATGATTTGTGATAAAATTTATTGATAAATCTGTTTTTAACTTTTCTTAAAATTCCGTTGATAATTGAAATTTTTTAATATTTATTTAAATTCACCAATAATTTAATTGTTCTAAAATTCTTTGTTAAAATTTGTTGATAATTAAATTTTTTAAAAAATCACTAACAATTTAATTTTTCAAAATTCTCTGATAATTAAATTTTTTTAAAATGTGTGTGTAATTTTTTTAAAATATATTGTTAAATTCTATTATATAATGGGTGTCAAAATTTTCACAACATTTGACGAAATATGTGTTACAAAATAATTAGAGACGAATGATAAGAATAAAGAGAAAGAGTAAAATAAAAAATCGTGGCAAAGACAACCACAACAATGTAGGAGGTGACAATGACGAAGGTTGTGTTAGAGGTGGAAGATAAAAAAAAAATTACAGAATTTATTAAGAGATTGTGGTTATCAATAATTCTTGATGATTTTTTTCTATTCATAATAAAATATTTATAAGTAAAATTTATTAACAATTTTTTAACCATCACTTTTTCAACAATAATTTTGATTTATCGATGAAATATTATCGACAAAATTTACCTATTAATAATTATGCTTTTTTTTAGTATATTTTATTTTAGTTTTAAAGGTTAATAGTTGTAAAAACTTCATTTCTCACTTTTTTTTATCATTTTTGTTTTTCTGTATATAAGAAAAACTCTTTGGGTACTAATCATTTGGTTGAGAAAAAACTTCATACTATCAAAGTTTTGACTATGTAAATTGGTTCACTACAATAAATATTAAGTATTTTTTATTAATTTTTTTAAAATTAATTCTATATTAACATTAATTAATCTTTTTATATAAACACGTGACAATTATGAAAAGCTAAATAAGTATTCTATTACTTTAACTATAGAAGACATCCAAAAAAGAATTATCAAAATTTCAAAAATATTATTTTTTATTATACGAAAAATGAAATATTATTATACTAAACTGATTATTTATCCATTACAATATACCGTAGACTAAATGGACTAATTTTCAATCACACAATAGCATTAGTCTGTCCAAGTCCATCATATATAACCTTGATAGTATGCTTCTTTTTCTTTATTTACAATACAATATATAATTAATTCTAAATGTTTACTTTTAACTGTTTTATCTATAGGAAATCCTTACTTTATTTAGAAACTCAAGTTTAAAACGTAAAAGTTGTTAATAATTTAAAATTTAAAATGTTTTATTTTTGTATGAAAATTGAAATTAGTCTATTTATAAAACTTTGAATCAATTTAGTTCATCATATTTAAGAATGGGTTTTTCAACAAATTTTAGTCTTTTTAACTAAATTTTATTAAGTTTATTTAACATTTTAAACGTATTTCTTAGCAAATACTGAAACAAACATGTTTTAAACAGTGTAAAAAACTCAAATACTATCATGAAATATGTTTTAAACGTCAAACAAACTTAACAAAATTTGATTAAAAAAATTAAATTTACACATTTATAAAATTGAAAGACTAAATTGAATCAAAATTTTGAAGAAAAATTAATTCAAAATTTTACTAAAAGTACAAAAATATATTTATCTCTAATTTTATTAGTTTTTTTCTCGTATATGTAAGATGGGCTGAGCATAGTAGCTTATGCGGGTTAGTCGTCCTTAACTTATTTTTAATAAACTAAATGAAAGACACACTATTTTAATTTTGGGGGAAAATTATGGTTTAGCACTTCTAAAACAATTACAACAACTTGATAATTATCATAATAATATATTTTGATTTTTAAAATTACAAAATAAAAGAAGTTTAATTAAAATATTAATTTTTAATGTTGCGATTTGGATGTATTTAACATTTAAAGTATCACCGCTCTATTTTTAAACATGGTTATACCATATATCGTTTATTATTTACTCAGTGCTTTACCCTTTTTTTGTTTTTGAAAAGGCTATAACTAAACAAACTAAATTCATTGCTAATATTTTCAATATTTTTAGTTTGAAGATTATTATCAAAAATAGAATTTTATTTATGTTATAATTGAATGCAAATACAAATATCAAATTACATGTTAGTGATAACATAAAAATAATTATTCGAAACAATAAATAAAGGGGGAAAATATAAACTATTTTTAGAGACCTTTTTTTTTATAGTTTTTAAAGTTTATTGAAATGTAGTGATTTTTTTAAACTATTCCATTTTAATTCCTAAATGTCAATACTTTAAAAGGAATAATTTATCTCTTTCTCCTTATATTTTTGTTTATTTTTCATGAAAAAAAAAACTTAATTTAGGTGTTAATGATTTAGTTGAGAAAAGACTTTGGAGTACTAAGCATAGTTATCTCATTTATTACTTAGGGATTGTATTTTACTTTTTCACAAAAGTTACAGCTAAACAAATTAAACTCATTGCTAATACTTTTAGCAAGGAATCTAGCTTGAAGATTAATTTGTCTAAATCCAGGGCTATGTTCTCTTTTAATGTCCCTTTGAGAAAGAAGAAAATGTTGCCTTGCTACATCTAGTTTTCTATATAAAATGTTATTTTTACTTATTTTCCAAAACTAACATAGAAAAACAGTCTATTCAATGTAATATATATTTATCAATTAATTCATCAATATATTATTCCAATAACTCACTTTTCATTTTTCTTTACATGCTTGTATCTGGTTGAAGCTATTTAAGTTGGTTATTAGTAACTTATTTTCTATTTTAACAAACAATTAGCTTAATTTTATGCTCCACAGTATCAGACAAGACAAAAAGACAAAGCTTGAGCGGCAAAAAAACAGAGAAGAAAACATATTGGAAGAAACCTGTTTTGTTTCCTTAGAAGACAACTTTATTAACAAAAGAGTGTTCCTTTTTAGTATAAAGTAATTTTCCTATTTTTATTACGCAACAAGATTATTGTAAATTCAACAACGCAAGGACGGCACCATTACCATTTCAAAATCTAGAGTTCTCTGTTCTGTTATTATTGAATCATCAAAGTGTAGCCATTGTTGAAAATATTTAACAACTTTCTCCCTCAAGATTCATCAAATGATTAAGCTCCTATAATTCTCCTACGTCAAGTCAAAATACCTTCATAAACACCTTCTTTAAACTCCACCCCCATTTTTTCACCAAACATTTCAGAAAGAGACTCACACACACTTGCAACCCCACCTTCCTCTTCAAGGACACTAATTTAATTCACCACTTTATCTACTTTGTACCTCACTTTTCTAACTCTCAGCACAAAGTTAGTTTGAAAAGGAATCCTACCAACACCCCATTTACCTTGGACTATCCAACTTAACTTACTTCCACTTTTGTCCATTCTCATACCTCAAACTAAGCAAAAACAGAGTCCTCTGTTACACTCTGTTTCACTCTGTTTCACTCTGTTTTCTTTTCTCCCTCTATATATTCTACCCCTCTTTCTTTACGTTAACCAACTTTCCAGGTTCATGTCTTCCACAAAGAAAAGCCTTCTCAGAACCGTGTTCACAGCAAACGGAAGCTGTGGTTGTAGCAAATCAAAAGCCTCTGAAGTGCATGAACCGACTCCCAAACCCAAAATCTCTCGTAACACTCATCAAAAGCCAAACAACCTTAGCAGTAAGGCCTCTTCCACCACTTCAATGGAACACGTAGATGAAGAAGAGTTCACCTCGACCACAGTATCCGAATCCGAGACTCTTCATGATCCCAACAACATCAACAACAACGACAACGTTGGACTCAAACGAAGCCCTCTTGTGGACAGTGTGGCCATCGAGAAGGACTCTTCCAACCCGTATCATGATTTCCGACACTCCATGCTCCAAATGATCTTTGAGAAAGAGATCGAGTCCGAGGACGATCTTCAAGATCTTCTGCAGTGCTTTCTTCACCTGAATGCACCATGTCACCACCACGTCATCGTCAAAGCCTTCAACGCCATCTGCGAAGAAGCTTTTCCTCGCAACGTTCGCACCACTCCGGCTGCGTCTGAACCTTCTCCCTCTCGCCGGAGCCCTCGCCGGAGCCCCCTTCAAAAGAGCAAGTGATCATGACCACACCGGAGTGAGAAAGAGTAAATCTAGATGACAGATTAAAAGTTATTTAATGATTATTGGATTCAAAAGCAGAACTGTTTCCGAAAGTTACTCTCGTGAAAACTTTCCACTTTGTATCCAATAGACTTCATAGTTCTTAAGAAAGTTACATGATTTGTGATTTAATCGCAACCTTTTATGATTTGATTTAACGAGGATGATATATTTGTGTCCCTTGTTCATGATTATGTTGATGTTGTATTGTTTTTTCATTGGTGGTGTCTATGGAGGTTGTTTGTGGTTGCATGAACACTCCTTCATGGCAATGGAAGCTTACGCTAGATAGGCCACACATGTGTCTAGGCCATGTGCAGGCATTGAATTCACACGTGGGATGAAGATGCATGTAAACATCATGGTTTTAATTTGGCTCCTTCGTTCTTTAATTAGTAATGCACGAAATTAGTATGTGGGGTTCAAGTTGGGGACTTGGTTGATGAGTATAAAAAGCCGGAGGAGCTTCAGAATCGCAGGTCTTTGTGTGTGCTACTTTTTAAATATGAAATGATCATTAATATATATATATATATATATATATATATATATATATATTTAATTAAACAAATTAAAGTATGGATTCAAAAGTTTCACGTTTGGGGTGGAGATGACGAAAATAAACAATATATAAAGAGAAATAAGTATGAATTTATTAGATTAAAGTTTTGGATTACTTGTGAATGTAATTCCATATTAGTTAGTTAAGAAATAGAAAAAGTTAAACATCTTAAAATTTTGCATCTTAATTTTGATTTAAAACTAGTATTTTATGTGAGTTAGATTTAAATTATTACTGATGTTCTGATCCAATCCAAGTTCGTCTAATAGGATCGATAGGAATAATTATTGTATTCTCAAGGTATTATCCATTTTGGAACGTAAAGCTCCGTCAAACTTTTGTCTTTAAAATATACTTTGGAGGGTGGAAGGAGGAAAAACTTGACTTCTAAACAATGTGAAATTGATTGAATGTATCAGAACAATTAATATTTTTTCTTAAAAAAATCTATTAAGGATATTAGAGTCAATTACTCATCTTAATAATCGATATAGATAAATATAATATAAATAAATCGTTAGTCTTCTTCACAAATTTTTCATGTAAACGTATCTGAAATGAAATTATGTTTAGGAGTAAAATTTTTGAAAATTCAAATGAAAAAGTTGAGTGAGTGTCGTTAATATTATATCTTTTTCCAAAGGTACCATCATATTCGATTCACTTCTCTCAAATTAGATAGTTAGGTCTTTTTATCTTTAACAATAAAACTTGATTAATATATTATAATTGTGGTAGTTATTTGTGAAAAGTAATCAATAGTTGGTTAAGGTATCTAATCAAATAGGGTAAGAGAATGATAGTTTAAAAGGGAAGGTGTTAATTCTAATTTCGTAGCTGCAACTACAAATGGCCAAACTTAACTAACACTGTACCTTTAATTTGATCTTTTGAGTGAAGAAAGCATTATTAGCAGATGGGTTGATTCGATTAGGACAACATTTCTCATCCAACAACAACGCTCATCATATTAATTAATTAACCGCAGCTTCCTGTTCTCCTTCTGAAACTTGGATTCTGAAATCTCATGAATATCAAATTTTATATATAATTAGTCTTCACTAGTTTTTATATGGAGAAAAATTGAATTACTAATTTTCACACTTTAAAATTTTTATGTGTCTGTTTCTGAAAATGGATTTGGAAGAGTAAACTTGAGTGTTTGTAAGAAAAAAAAGAAATAAATAAATAAATGTGAGATTATTTGAATTAAAAAAATGATGAAAAATAAAAGAATTTGAAACAAAAGTTTATGAAAGTTTAAGAATTAAATGATAAATGTAATAGATTTAAAAAATATTTTAATGATAAAAATAAAAAATTATCATTTTACCTTGATTATAAAAAAATATTACTATTATAGTTATTATTATAAAAATAATAATAATAATTATAATAATGATTAGTATTATTATTATTTCTGAAAAATAATTATAGTTATTATTATAATAATAATTAGTATTATTATTATTTCTGAAATATAACATAGGTGTTTTTTTTTTCAGCGTAGCATAAGGACTTGAAAGAAGGGAGAAACATAAAAAACGAGGACACGAGAGTAATTTTATATGGTGATCTGACTTTCTCATCATTTCTTTTCATATATGCTAGTAGTTTAAACTTATCACCTTTCCCTTTTCTACGCGTACACTCCTTCCAAATTTATAAAGACAAACATAAATGACATTTGATTTTTTGTTTGTAAATAGTTCGAAACAAACAAAAGCTACGAGTACCATGATAAATTACACTATAAAACAATTTTGTTGGAACGTATAAAATAATATAATAGACATTGTAAATCTCCTTAAAATCTAGAGATAGTTAATATATATATATTTATTTATTTTAGTCTTTTAAAAGTTTTTATGTGGATTTATTTGATTACCAAGAGTAATGATCAGTTTTGATATTAGTAACTAATCTTTTAAGCTGCGAAGACATGACAAATAAAATATGAAGGGAAAGAGATTGATATAACATTTAAGTCAATTTTAATTTAGGTTAAAATACTCTCTTGGTTCATGTTTTTGTTGAAAAATCTCAAATAGATCTTAAGATTTTTTTTAGTCTCAATTAGGTCTATATTTTTGAAAATATGTAACAATTAAGACCATTCTGTTAGTATAGAGTTAAAGGTGTTAAAGATGTGTCACGTGTCAGCTCCACATTTTTTTGAATTTTTTTTGAATTTTTTTGAATTTTTTGAATTTTTTTTTTGAAATTTTTAATTTAGTTTTTGAAAATTATTCATGCCACGTGTCACGTCAATATTGTACCACGTGTCAAGTCAAGGTGACACGTGTTAAATCATTGTCTGAATCTCAATTTGGTCCATATATTTGTTATTTTTATTTCCCATTTTTTAAAATTTTTTTAAATATATTTATTTTAACTTTTTACAAAATTGTTTTAAAATTTTATATTTAAATTTATAAAATTGTTAATTTTAAACCAACTTTAACATTTGTATATAAATTATTTAAAACAATTTTGTAACAAGTTAAAATAAATATTTTAAAATTTTAAAACAAAATATAAAATAAACTTAATATTAATAAAATGTTTAATAAAAATATCATTATAAAATTTATATAAAAGTTAAATTTGATCTCAATTTGGAGAGGATGAAATTGAAAATTAAAAAAAAATGGACTGAAATATAATTAAAATAACAAATATATGGACCACATTGAGATTCAAACAATGACTTGACACGTGTCACCTTACTGAATTGGCACAATATTGATGTGACACGTGGCATGAATAATTTTCAAAAAAAAATTTAAAAAGTTTAAAAACAATTTAAAAAAATTTAAAAAATTTAAAAAAATGAGAAGTGAGACTGGCATATCCTTAACACCGTTAACACCATACTAACGGAATGGGCCTAATTGTTACACATTTTAAAAAATATGGATCTAATTGAGACTAAAAAAAATCTTAGGACCTATTTGAAATTTTTCAACAAAACATGGACCAATAAAGTATTTTAACCTTTAATTTAACATGTTTATGAATTTACTTTACAACACGTTTACAACACATTTTTCTGTCTGATCAAATGTGAAACTTAGAATACTTGAATTTCTATTTGTTAAAAAAGGAGTTCAATATATTTAATGAAGAAGTTTTAAGTCAAGAAAAATTATAAAAATACGAATTTTTTTTAACAAAGAAAATGAGTTTTTTTCTCCTATTTTATCCATAATTGAAAAAGTCAAAAAATTAAAGTAAAAAATAGTTCTTATAAACTAACCATTTAATTACAAATTATACGATAATATTTTTTTAATATTATTTTTGTATTTGTTCTGACCATCGCTATTTTAATCTGATTTTGATATGATTTCATCTTAAAAGAAAGTATTTTAGTAAGCTAGAAAAAGAATCTAAATATAAATTATTATTATTTTTAATCTCTACTTCTATATTCTTGTAAGATTGAAATATATCTTACAAAGTCTTATAAAGTCTTATAAACAGTTTCAAGGGTCCACAAACTTCGTTTCAAAGATAACTCAATTTTTTTAGTAAGGAACAAAAGAAATGAGAAAAGCCTATAAAAGATACTTGGAAGTATTAATGATTCAATGTTAGAGAAAACGTAATCATGCACTTTGTAGCTTTTATCATGAATCTTATCTAATTATACTTTAATTCAGTTGACCTAATTACCTACTAATTAAATTGAATAAATTAATCTAGGATTTTCTTTCTTTAGATGGTAATTATACTACTTGGCTTATTAGCATGATCTGAACATACATCATCTATAGAGTCGACATGTATTTATGTTACTCAGCTCATTATGTTCAGCTTATGGTGGTTTTTACAAATAAAATTTTAAATTTTTTTTGGCCGTATCACCTTATGGTACAGTAATATAAAACTTTTTGAATATAAAGCACTGGAATGACCTAAACTTCTTGTTTAAAATGTCAACAACCTAACGACAAATCTCTTGTTCTAAAATATCATTCTGGAATGCCAATAGCGGTGACTGATTCAATGAGGTGTTTGTTTATGGTTGGGTAACCTTGACCTTCATATCATCATTACCTGGTTTGAATGTTCAAACATGCCACAGGGATTAAGAAGCACGTGAAACTTGGACATGTTTAATAATATATTCAGGAATATCTACTTCACTAAAATAAGGTTAAATTATGTCTGGCCGCCACCAAATAAATATTATATCTACCATCCACGTTTACTCTTTGTTTTTTTGTTATTCAGATTCCGAGGTCCAAACATTCCACACATTGCTTGATTGATGCCTTTAAGTAATTTGATTCAATTTAAAAAAATTGATTTTCAATATAAAAAAAAAAACTGAATTATATAAATTGATTTGGAATAACTTGATTGAACCTTGTAGCCAAATTGTCAAACTTTGTATGTGAAAGTACACGAGAACAAGAGACGACGCGAAGTTGCAGTGTATAGGTGTGAAACAGGGCAAAACATATTTACAGACACCTAACCAATTTGACCACAAACTCGTGATGATCTGAATAGAAACTATGATTCATTTCCCCTGTCATGAACATCAAGTATAAGCATCAAAAGCGAATAACAAATGGAAGAACAATACCTCTTCGCACCATTCCTTAAGCATATCTTTTACTCCTTTAATCCAATTACGCAAGTAAAGAGAAAATGTCTTCAGAATGACACTGAAAACCAGACTAATCAGCGACTAATTTTTCGAACATCTGCAACAAATATCTGCAGCAAAATCGGATAGAAGATCCAAGAAACCATTATGTGGATATCAGAAAAGGAAGCAAAACTGATAGTACTAAATTTAGAAAATAAAATCCAGTTAAAAATAAACCAAAGTTACAAGTTGCAAAATTCAAGGAAGTAAGTGGTCAAACAACACAAGCATTAAACAAAAACATACATATTATGGCAACTTGTCTCGTATCTGAGTCCATGAAACTAGGAATTCTTTAAAGAAACCTTAAAAGTAACTTCAGAGCCCGCTCTTACAATCAGCAGATTCTTTGACTCATAAACATAATTTTCCTTAAGATCATAGAACAATCACAAGCATATTTGCTCAGTGCCACAACCATTTGAAATGAGGGGATAATCCTATACACAGAATATATCTTGAAAATAATAAACTTTTTTAATCTAATTTAACTTAACCAAAAGCTAAATATCATACCAGTTTGAAAAATCGACATACAACTTTAAAAACAAATTATGAGTCTGAGAAATGGCATGTCGGTAGAATTGTTTGTTTGTAAGAACTGTATCCAGAATTAAATCCAAAATAATCAAATGGGTATCTGCAAAGTGAATGGAGTTTACCACTATCATTCTACATTGAGAATATTTAACTGTTTACAATTTATCAAAGTAATGAGAAGAATTGCATTAAAAATGTAAGGACTTATAAACAAAAAACACAGCTACTTACAGCCACAGGCACCCTTGGATTCTGCGAAATCTACTAAGCAACACCAACTCACAATTATATCTCTGGCAATAGCCAACAGTAGGCTGAAACCAATGAAACAAGTAAAAACAATTTCCATCAGCAGCAGAGTTTTCTTCAGTTTATGTTCTGAAACATCCTAAATAGTTGAACATAAACTCACTTTCAATCACAAGGCTTCTGTTCCTGCACATGATCATGCTGAAATGAAAATCAAGCCCTTGAGAATAATAATATTCACCACTTTGCGTAACACTGTAATTTACTTCATTGTCAAGTTTTCATTGATTGGCAACTTCCCACATGCCATTATGCCATTTACAATACCTTGCTTAACACAGTAATAAGCTTAATAGTCAAGTTTTAATTTGCATTCAAGCAGCAAGTTAGATCATCATCAACAACAACAACAAATCAATAAATAATCAATCAATTGAATCTTTATTATTTATGTTTATAATATTTTTTTAATTAACAAAGAACTTCTAATCCAAACAACACACCAGCATGTTTTTGGTGTTCATCCTTGACAAAATAAAGATCCACAATCTTCTGGAACGCGTGCCAGGTCAGTAAGCTGTCTGACCCAGCCTGGTGGCACTTCCCTACGGCGCGGTCCACGTTAAGCGTCCGTGCAACCCGATCCAAACCACCGTAGAGTGTATCACAGAACCTCATCATGTGCTTCACATCATAAACATTATCTCCAAAGAACACTTTCACAACATTTAAAAATTCCTCCAACCGGGTCGGTAAATCCTGTCGGGTAAGGATCTTAACCAAATACCCGAAATCGTAAGCACTGTGAAAGGTGACCCAGCTCACCGCGTCGTTGCACACGAGTCCTGAAGACATCATCAGCTCTGCAAAGCGCGTGGAGTCTACACCGTTGGTGGCGTTGCGCTCGAAGTCAATCCCCTGGCGGCGGAGGAGCGCGATAGAGTCCGGCGCGTAGGCATCACGCGCCACATCAAAGTCACAGAAGTTAAACTCCCAGATGAAGCGATTCCTGTCGTCGCCGGGAAGGTTTCCAGCAGAGTCAGAGAGCGTGAGACCGACCTGGATCAGGTTGAGCGAATCAACGTTGGACTTGAGGAGGCGGTAGTGGTCAGCAGGGCGGCGCGTGCGGTGGTTGTAGGGTTTGGTAGGGTCCACATGCGGCCGGAAAATCACTCCAGGAAACTCAGTATCCATGGAGATGAAAGGGTAGCGATCGATCAGCTCCCGGATGAGTTCGAATTCAGATTCTATATTCGATGCCCATACTTCACGGATCACAATTGGATTGGGGTCTTCACTGAACACACCCATAATTCAAGATTTGAGCTTTGAGAATCACTAGCTTTGGAAGTGGGTTTTGAATTTTGTTTTGGTTAATGGGTTTGTAGAAGCGAGTGTGAAGAGTGAGGTTTTATACGAAGATGGGAGAAGGGTGTGAAGATGTTGCGTGGAAAGTGGTTTTTGGATTAAATAAAGAAAGGTGTGTGTAAGTTGAGTGTAAGAATGCGTGAATGTGGCAGAAAGGCGTCAAGGTTCAACGCGTGAGAAACCTTGACCGAACAAGGTAACGGATGCTGAGTCAATGCCAGACTCGGTCAGATTAGGCACCTCTTCTCATTATTATTTTCTTCCATTTTCTGTTTGGATTACAGCTAAAAGTCATCATCATCAAACCAATACAAAAAAACTGATGCTTTGTATAATGTAAACACAAATTTCAGCATTTTTTTGGTGTGTTAAAAATGTTCTTTACATCTTCACTGTCAAGTTTAACAGATCCCTCTTTTTGTTTAGTTTATCATTTTTATTCCTCTTAATAAATATATTTGTATAGATAATAAATGAATAATTAAATATTGACTACTTAAGAAAATTGAATGAACTGGATTTTATTTTTTTCATGTGTATCACTTCCACTAAAATCCAAAAGTTTGCATCTTCCTAGGCTACAGAGATGGTGGCGTTTAGAAACGTGTGATTATGATTAATATTTACTCGATCGATATTAAAAAAGACAAATATCAGGATGAGGCTTTTCAGAATACTTTTAAAAATATGAGACAGTAAATGAATGAATATGATAATGTGTTGTTGCTATCAATCTGAGAGAGAGAAACAGAACCATACCCATGGGTTTTCCCTTGCGCATGCAATTATTGATGAGAGAGGAACCACCATTTTTTTTTTCTATGGGCGGATCAATCCTCTGGTTTTATATACATGTCTTCGTGTGTAGTTTCTCTCAAGTTGTTTGAAGCTAATTTCTATGATCAATTAAATACATTCCAAAAAAAGAAAAATATCTGGTAAACTTCTTTTAATTTATGTTAAATGTAATTCTCTTAAGTAATGTATTAATGTTCTTATTTTACTTAAAATGGAATCTTTTATGCCACATTACTTTTTAAATAGTTTATATTAAATTTAGTACAAATTTTGTTCTAAGTGATAATCTTTCTAAACATTTATATTTTTATAATTATTTATTTATATTATTTTATTAAGTTCTGTAGAATAAATGTTACTAAAATTTCATAAACTCTTGAACTGAAGATGTAGATAAAAAAAAATATCTAATTTGAATACACACATTCTCACCTGTTTCAAATTATGAAGAAAAAAAAAAGCATAGAGCATGTAGAAATTGTGTAAAGTATCCTATTTAAGAAAAAAAGACCTGTGATCTTCTGCACAAAAGTTAAACAAAATATAAGATGTTGTTGTTATTATAAGTTTATTATATTATAAATATTTTATTATTTAATTAATATTTATTCATTTTATTATAATGAATCATACAGATTCAAATATTCAATAATAAAATTATATATATCTATATGTTTAGTTTCTTGAATATTTAAAGACTCCAATTATTTTTTTAACATTAAATATATATAATGATACAAATTCAAATATTCAATAATTAAATCACTAAAACTTTTTATCTCATGTAAAAAGAATATATAAAATATAAATATTTTATAATATATGTACATTCTCATATAAATGAAAATATAAAATACTTTATAGTATATGGACACATTATTTGTGGATTATGTAATGATTAATATAATTTAAGAAATAAGATGAAATATGGTAGTGTCCCTTAAATTGGAAGGAAAATTGCTCCAAAAGTAAGTTCAATATCTTTTTAATGTCGAAACGAATTTTATTTATTTTAAAATTATAATTTACAACTCTTGGATAAAAATATTTACATATTTTATTTTAATAAAAAATATGTAAAAACATATTTTTTAAAGCATACTACAAAATGTCATTTAACATGTTGATATTAAGTGTCCAGAGTTGATTCTTATGTTAATTGAAAGTTGATATAATTATTTATAACTTCTATTTTGACCATTCTTTTTTTAATTTACTACAAATCCCATTAATGACATTGAAACTTATAAAACTAAAATACACTTGACAATGTGCCACTCTAAAAGTAAATCTCTTTGCTTATGAGGAAGTAAACACATTTTTGTGAGAAAACTGTAATGCAAGATCTATATCACTCTGTTCTTTACATCTTTATTGGATTAACACAACTTCGTTTAAACAAGTTTTAATTAAAGATTATAAAATGAGTCTTCTAACCTATTTTGATATGTTATTATTGAATCACAAAATAATGGATTGTTTGAACCCGTCCCAATTTAACAGAAAATTTTCGCATTGACTAGGTATGGATATGGAGAATTCTCGATTTTTTCAATTGGATATGGAGATGGAGATGAGGATATACATATCCCCGCCATAACACACGTCCCCGCCATATCTCCATCTCGTTTAAATTATTAAAATATATACAATTAATTAAGTAACCCTATATATATATACATTCTATTTTTTATTTTTTCTAATTATTTTGTTTGTGAAACTCATTCGCATTTAAAATGATGTATGTCAATTAACAAAAATTTATGCCTAACATTTGAATATTTCTATTATTTTTTAATATTTTTATTTATTGTATATTTTTCTTTCACATGAGAATGTTTAATACTCTCAATTTAAGTGTTTAATAGCATAAACATTAATTTACTAGGTAATATAAAAAAAAATCTTTACTTATTATTATTATTATTATTAATTTTTGTTTCATTTGAAGAACTTTTTTATTTCGCTAAAACAAATTTTTGTTATTTCTCAACCATTGAGTATATATGTTGATATTTGAAAAGTTTACTTAGATCTCTAAGATATTTTTCATCTTATCATACTCTTAATTATACATTTTTTTTCTTCCTTCGTGCGATTCCTTTCAATAGTCTCCAAATTGTTTATAAGACACACATTTGTTAATTTTTTAATATTTTTATTTTTTGTTTATTTTCATCATGTAGAATACTATTTCGATAAATTTTATCTAATTATTTTTTATTTTCTAACTCATTACAATCATACTTTAATTTTTTTTTCACTATAATTGTATAAATAATTTTTATTTACTACAATATAAAAATTTAATGTAATTTCTATGAATATTTTTTTATCACCATCCCACATATATTGGAGTTTAAAAGATACAATATCTATCTTAAAATTTTATTATTATGTTTCTTTTTTGTTCTTTGCGTCATTTTGATCAAGTGATGTATTATAATTTTTATTACTGTATAAAAAAGAGATTCATTATAATTTAAAAAATTGACGTAAACAAAAATTTAAAATATATTTTAATTTGAATATTTGTTTTCCTTTTATATTTTTAAAAAAATATTTTTAAATTTTATCAACTAGGTTTCATTAATGTTTGCAAACTTAACAAATGCTTTGTGTAAGACCCTAGAAAATGACATTTAAAAAGTGATAGTGGTTTAAAAATAGTGAGACTCGATTATTTTAATATTAAAAGGTTTTAGTATAAATGGAATCGTTATAAACGAGTTTCATTATTTTAAAACAGACTCTCTCTCTCTAGAAACCACTTTTCTAGAGTTCTCTGACTTCTCTCTAGAGGTTCTGTCTCTCTGGTTGTTTGATTGAAGAATTGAGACCGTATGATTAATCCTCTCGGCGAGCTCTTCAAATTGGACCGATTAGTTTCTCCGTTCGTGTAAGTTGAGTTTCCGCTCTCTTTTTAGTCTTTTCTGTTTTCTGTTGCATGCGAGTTCTCTTCCGCTTGCATGTGACGTTTTAATCATCAGTATGAGTCTTTGCTGATATGTGATCATAATGGTAGGTCCTAATCGTTCTTGTGATGTTTCTAAGTGTAGATAGAACATCTTATGGAGTTAGATGCATTTTGGTGTTCTTTGAGCGGTTTGGGTCTGCATAGTCACTTTGTTAGGTAAGAGAAGCTGATAATTGAATTTAATTAGAGGATACAATGAATGTAATTGTGTGTAATTAGAATTGATTGTTTGAAGTGTGATGGAATGTGAATTGTTTGATGTTTGGTATAAGTGAAATTGTGATTGCAATGTGTGAATTGAGGTTGAATTGGAAAATGAACACTTGAATCACGACTCTAATTGGTATCATCTCACTTTGCTTGAAAACCATTTTGAAAACTAGACAACACTACCATGGAGGTGCCAATTTGGGTCATGAAATCAAGTGAAACATCTCCCAATGAAAACCAGAATCTGTGTTGTTTTCTGGTGTGAGGCTGAGCCTCAGAATTCAAGGCTGAGCCTTGAAAAATGCGAGAGGATCATCGCTGAGCGCCAGCCCAGCAGTGCCTAGCGTTGAAAATGTGAGAAGAATGAGGCTGAGCGCCAGCCTAGCGGTGCCCCAACGTTGGGACCCCTGCATGTCTGGAACGAAATTTTAATGCTAAGCCTGAGCATTGGAATATGAGGCTGAGCGCTGGATGCCAATTTCATGTGTTTGTTGTTTTGATGTGTTTCATTGCATTAACTGATTTGACATGGATTATTTTGACTGTCTTGGTATGCTTTGAGTGAGATTGGGTGAATATGGACTTGTTGTATGTGATTTATGGAGGAATTTCACGGAGAAATTCCAAGTGTGGATGAGGTAGGGTATGCAAAGACATAATGACTCAGTTTTGGTTGGTATCCTGAAGCTCTAATAACCATTAAGGCTCATATAGGGTATAATGGGTTATGTCGTGAGGAGTAGCAAGAGGTCTTAGCCACTGGACTCGATCAAGTCTTTGGTGTGAAGGAGACTTACCTGGTGTGATGATTGGGTGATAACCCCTTGAGGCCAAACTCTGCAGAGTTTGGGAATCATACACGGTGCAAGCCACCAAGAGGTCCGATGTTAATTGCATATATCCGGATGATTGAGTTTAGAGTTGAATGGCGTGTGAGTATTGGAATGTTCCTATGTGAATTTGTGATAATTGATTGTTATTATGCTCTTACTCCAATGTAACCTTCTTTAAATCATTATTAGCTTACCCTTGCTTTCTGTGTTTCTGTCTCGTGTTGTATGTTTTCCTTTTGCAATGATCACCTTTTCGGTGGGAGTAGATGTGGTTGCAGTGTCAAGGGAACTTCTAGAGGATGAGGATCCATCGTTTTAGGTTGTGGAGGAGCTTTCCAGTGGGAGCTTTAGCAGGGGTCAGTTTAAGCATAGAGTTTACTAGTTTAGTTTAAGTGTATAATTGATATATTTTTATAGTCATATCTTTTGTAAGACTGTATTAATATATTGTGTACACTGGATTATCTGGTTTGAAACTATGATGAAACTCCCTATTTTTATTAGTTTCAAGCTACTAAAATTGGGATGTTACATTTTGGTTCTTATGAAATTTTATTTGGTATTCTAATCTAAAATGTAAACAATTATAATTTATTTCAAAGTATTTTATATTGAAGAAACAACCATCCTCCTAATATTAAATATTTGATAATATTATGTTTCCTTTACCGTATTTTTTATTATTTTATAAAAAATAATTAAAATTAATATTAAAGTAGTAAGAAAACGGGTACGGGTATGGACGAGATTATACCCGTTATCCGGTGGGGATGGGGATGGGACAAAAATTTGATACCCTTTGAGTTTGGGTGTGGGGATAGGGATGGGAATGAATTTTTTTTACAGGAATGGGTATAGGATAGCGAAACCCCTCCATGTTTTTCATACTAATTCAAAAAAATTATAATGTTCTTCTGTTATGTTATTTTGCAATATTTTGTATCCATATATATATATATATATATATATATATATATATATATATATATATATATATATATATATATTCTCTTTTTCATACATCCTGTATTTTTTTGGGTGTATCTTATTAAGTCATTCCTAATTTTTTATTTTTTTCAATTAAATCACAATTTTTGTTTATTTTGTTAACGATGTTTAAATTGTAATATAGTGTACAGATTGAACAGTTCATATGATGTGGCCCGTTTTAATATTACATGACATGTTTAATGTCTTGTGTGAGTTGGATTTTTTAGTTTTAGTTTGAATTAAAATTATAGTGTATAGGGTCTTCTTCCTTGAACATAAATAATAGAATCAAAATTATTCTCCTATAATTAACCTTAATTACAAATAATTCTGATACTATCAAGAACAAAACTCTTCTTCTCCTTCTTTAGTGTTAGGTGAGTCATCAATCTATTGGGTCCATTCTGATTTAATTAAAAATAAATAAAAGGAAGGTATTTTTCTTTATGGGTTTCCAGTCCATTATGCAATTTAAAATATGCAATCCTTACATCATATATGTATGTGAAGAGAGAAGATAAAGTGGGAGACAGAGACATAAGTTCTGAGTAGGGATGGCAACGGGGCGGGGCGGGCACGGGTTTCGCTATCCCATACCCATCCCCGTAAAAAAAATTCATCCCCATCCCCATACCCAAACCCAACGGGTATTAAACTTTTGACCCATCCCCATCCCCACCGGGTAACGGGTATAATCTCGTACCCATACCCATACCCATTTTCTTACTACTTCAATATTAATTTTAATTAATTTTTATAAAATAATAAAATTTTTATGATAAAGGAAACATAATATTATCAAATATTCAATATTAGAATGATTTGTTTCTTCCATATCAAATACTTTAAAATAAATTATAATTGTTTACATTTTATATAATAATACCAAATAAAATTTCATGAGAACTAAAACAATTATTAAATTTGCAAATATTAATGAAACATAATTGATAAAATTTAAAAATATTTTTAAAAAAATATAAAAGAAAAACAAATATTCAAATTAAAATATATTTTAAATGTTTGTTTACTTCAATCTTTTAAATTCTAATAAATCTTTTTTTATACACTAATAAAAGTTATAATACATCATTTGATCAAAATGATACAAAGAACATAATTGATATTTTAAATGTTTGTTTACTTCAATCTTTTAAATTCTAATAAATATCTTTTTTATACACTAATAAAAGTTATAATACATCATTTGATCAAAATGATACAAAGAACAAATAATAATCATAATAAAAGTTTAAAATAAATTATAATTATTTACAT